>SKER01002625.1_pt1 | contig 11457 bp, 8 predicted proteins | sample 4826961 | NCBI WGS metagenome assembly SKER01 (sample SAMN11008804, study PRJNA524170) | human gut metagenome | biome: Human fecal sample; material: Feces; isolation source: fecal sample from pouch patient p47 | host: Homo sapiens | place: Israel: Tel-Aviv | collected 2016-11-16
AACAGCCTATGTTACTGGCGGACACACACATGACAACGGTTACGGGCGTGGATGTACATACGACAACCGTGCCTCCATACAATCCCATCCATCCCTACATAGGGATAGTGATTGACCCGGCCGACTACATTCCGTTTCTCGGGACAAATGTCACCGTAAACGGAATGAAAAGAGGTGTGTCCGATACGAGCGGTATGCTGCTTACCATGTCGCATATCCCACTGGTGGGAGCCTTTACGATGGCACCCGTCATCGGACATGAAAGCATGAACTTTTTCTCATCGCAGAGTGTCTTCTCTGACGGCAGCCGCCTGAGTCCGAAAGGATACATGGTGATGACCTGTAACGATACGGGGCTTCCGCTGTCTGCCACCATGGGAAAAAGCAAGGCAGGGAAAAAGAAGCTGAAGCCTACGCTCTTCGCGCCGACATCATTCTCCATCCCTGCCCCGACGGGAAAGCCCGTATTTGTAGGCGGTCCATACATCCCGGATATTGGAGGGGCGGCCATGGGACTGCTTTCAAGCATCGGATTCAGTTCCGTGCTGAAAGCTGCTGCAAAAAGCGGCAGCAAGATTGGCAAGAAGATACTGACAGAATTCAACCACAAGGTACTTAAAAGCAAGGTAATGCAGAAAGTGCCAGGCACAAAGAAACTGTCCGAAAAATTCTGTAAGATGGGCTTCGAGCCGGTCGATCTGGTAAGCGGCGTGGTGGTTTACGAAGGGCTGGACTTCCGGTTTCCTTCACCGGTACCATTGTCTTGGGAACGGTCATGGTACTCAGACTCCCACTATACAGGATGGCTGGGGCACGGTGTGCATAGTGTCTATGACCGTACCGTACAGGAACTGCCCGAAGATGATGCAGTGGCACTCCGCATGGAAGACGGACGGACCGTGGCATTTCCGGCCATAGCTGAAGGCGAAGAATTCTACCTCCGTGAAGAACGAATTACCCTGAAGCATACAAAAACAGGCTACGAGGCATACAACCATGACACATGGATGACCTATGTGTTTGATATGCGCGAAGGTGACGGACAGAGTTTCCGCATGACAAAGGCGGTGAACCCGGACGGACTGGGTACCACAATAGGCTTCAGCAACGGGAAGCCGTCGGGAATGACAGATGCGACCGGAAGGCGCATCCGTATAGAAACAGAACGACGCGGCTTCATCACCCGGCTATCGCTTGAGACAGACAAGGGAACAGAGACACTGGTGGCCTACGACTATGACAGGGACGGAAACATGACGGCCATCACTGACGCACTCGGACAGACCACACGCATCGTGTACGAGGGACATCTGATGACAGAAAAGACAGACCGCAACGGAGATACCTTCCACTGGGAATATGACGGCAAGGAACGCTGCGTGCATACCTGGGGCAAGGACGGCATTCAGGAGGGACGCATCGAGTACCATCCGGAAAAGGGCTACAACCTGGTGACCGATGCCACGGGTGGAGTAACCACCTACAGATACAGGCCGGACGGAATCGTCACTTCGGAAGAAGACCCTCTGGGCAACATCACCCGATATGAATATACCGAACATTCGGAACTGTATCGCGTAACCGATCCCGAAGGACGCGTAACAGGCTACAGCTATGATCCGGAAGGCAACCTCACTGGAGTGACACATCCTGACGGGACCGGTGAAATGTATGTATATGACGAACTGGGACGCCCCATAATACGGGTGGATGCAGAAGGGCACCGTACGCACCGGCTGTACGATGAGGAACGCGGACATCTGGTAGCCAGAACCATAGGACCAACCGGAGAGGTGACGGTCTTCGGATATGATGAACACGGAATGCTCGTCAGAATGACACAAGGAGACCGGGTAAGCGAACTGGCATACGACGAGCAGTACAACCTCGTTTCGTGGAACGAGAACGGCAAGACACTGCGACGGTGGGACTATGACCACAAGGGACAGGTGACTGCAGAACACTCGCCCATGCTCCGGCCTGACCGCTTCGAATACGATGCGCTGGGACGTGTCACACGCGTGTACGCACATGACGGCAACACGGTGGAACTGGGATATGACGCATACGACAGCGTGACGGAAGCACGGGATGCACACCGCCACGTAAGGATGACATACACTCCGCTGGGAAGCCTTGCCACACGTGCGGAAGGCGAACGTGAGGTAAAATTCCTTTATGACAGAATGGAAAGGCTGACGGACGTGGTGAATGAACGTGGCGACTCATACAGCTTCGTCCGTGACAAGGCCGGACAGGTATGCACGGAAAGGGGATTTGATGGCATGACGCGCAATTACATACGCAACCGTGCCGGAGAGACCGTACTTGTGGAACGCCCCGGAGGAAGAAGCACCGCTTACGAATATGACGCAAAGGGACGCGTGTGTACTGTATCATATCATGACGGCACTAAAGAGGAATACTCCTACGACAAGAACGGCAACCTGGTAATGGCGGCAAACGCATCGGCACGCATCCGGCTGGAGCGTGACGCGGCAGGACGCATCACCAGGGAAAGCATGGAACTGCCCGGAGGAGACACACCCGTGGAAGTGACCTCCGTGGAATCGGAATACGATGGCTACGGAAACCGCACAAGGGTACGGAGTTCGCTGGGCGCAGACGTGAGGCTGGACTATGACAGTTTCGGACTGGTAAGCGGAGTAAACGCAAGCTGCGGCAATGAAGACAATCCCAAATGGGAAAGCGGCATCAGACGTGACGATGCCGGACGCGAAGTGGAACGCTTCGCCACAGGAGGAATACGCATAGCCACGGACTATGACGACACGGGAATGGTGCGCTCGCGCCACGTGTATTCAGGCGGAAGGCATACGGGATTCCGAAGCTACAGATGGGACGTGGGCGCACGGCTGATGTCGATGCGCTGCAACCTGTCGGCAGAACCGGTAATCTTTGACTACGACTCGGTGGGAAACCTCATACGGGGAGAATACGGTATGTTCGACCGAATCTTCCGCACACCCGACCTGGTGGGAAACATCTACCGGGACGAGAACCGCAGGGACCGCACCTACGACAGGGGTGGACGGCTGCTGAGCGACGGCGAGTTCCACTACAGGTATGACTGCGAGGGGAACCTTGTACACAAGAGCCGGAGAAATCTGACAGAAGCGCCAAAGGCACAGGCAAGGCACGGCTTCCTGAGTATCTTCACAGGAAGTGAGAAAGCAGAAGCAGACAATGCACAGGCATGGCAGCCGGGAGACACCTGCTACACGTGGCTGGCAAACGGTATGCTGGAAAGCGTCATCACACCGGATGGAAAGACCGTGACATTCGAGTACGACGCACTGGGCAGACGCACGGCAAAGACCTCTGACGGAACGGCAAGGATGTTCTGCTGGGACGAAAACGTGCTGCTGCACGAGTGGGAATGCAGGGATGATGAACGCCCAAGACTTGTGACAGACGATATGGGGCGGGAAAGCTACGACCGTAAGGTAACATTTGAAAATGTCATCACATGGGTATATGACGGACAGAGCTTCACACCTGTTGCCAAAGTGACGGAACAGGAACGGTACACGATTGTACATGACTATCTGGGAACCCCTACGCAGGCTTACGACAGCAAGGGAAAGCTTGTTTGGGAAATGCTTCTGGATGTATATGGAAATGCGAAGGAATATGCCGGAGAAAAATGCTTCATTCCGTTCAGGTATCAGGGGCAGTATGAGGATAGGGAAACTGGACTTTATTATAATAGATTCAGGTACTATGATCCAAAGACTGGCATTTACTTATCACAAGACCCAATAGGATTACAAGGAGGCAGCAGATTATATGGATATGTGAGAGATATAAATTCTTGGGTAGATATACTAGGATTAAGTGGTTTCTTTACTCCAACAGTCTTTAATGCTCCATCAGGAAATACCCATACTGTTTATCAACAAAACATTGATTGGGATTTGCCTGTCAACACAAGGGATGGAATCAAAACTAACTTAGAGCTAGCACAACAAGGAAAAACACCTTTTGTTGTTAAAGATGGTGTGTATTGTCCAATAAACCTACATCATTCCAAGCAAAATGCTAAAGGTTCTCTTTTTGAACTATCAGCAGTAACTCATCAAAGATATTATAGAAGTAATGCATTGCATCCTCATTTGCCTAATGCCCACCCTGATAACCCCGTCAATAGAGATTTATTTAATCTTGACAGAGAGGAATATTGGAGACAAAGAGCAGCAACAGAGATCAATGCTAGGAAAAAAGGATGTCATTAAACAAAAAAATATATGTTATCGAATAAATTAATAGAATTCTTTAAATCAAAAGGATGGTGGTATGATGATTATTCACAGCAATATGCAGGTGTAATCACAGATTTGAATGTATCTTTAGATTCTAGTTTTGGGCAGTTTTATTTACATGTAGAAGATGGTCCAACTTTCTTGAATAAGGGACATCAATTATATCAGATTTGTTGGTTCTCGCTTAATTCTTCATATGATTTAGACATTAATCGAACTCATGACTCTTTGAATCTTCCTCTTGAATACCTTCCTCTTGATAGCTTTGAAGGAGAAGGAGGTTTTTTCTACAATAGAAAAACCGAAGAAGTTCTTGAGTTAGAATTAGGACAAAAGTTACATGATTTTCTTTCTGGAAAGCTACAACCTCAATGGGGAAGTTTTAATGAGTTTTTGGAATGGTTTTTTGATCTATAATTGAAATACTATCATATCGCATTTTACACAATCTGAGCAATAAGAAAAGGGAGAAATTTAAATTATCCCTTTTCTTATTAAAGAATAATGCTATTCTCCGAAAAAGTTATCAACAGGTATTTGGGCACTTATTCCTATTGTCTTATGGTTGTTTTTAAGGGGTGGTTTGTGTTCTTGTATCGCTTGTTTATTCCATTGAAAAATCCAATCAAAAGCCCCCTTTCTTTTCTCTGTAATTATAAAAGCCCCCTTTGTTCCTGCGGAGCATGAAAGAAAACCAAGATATGGCTTAGATACAAAATATTTCAGAAATTCACCCTACCTTGGGTTTTACAGAATTAGGTGTTTTTGGGGAATACCACCAGAGTTTTAATGAGAGTGAGTTCCGCAGGCTCCACTCAGTTTTTTCGTTTGCGTATAGCAAAAGCTGCAGAACTGTCCGAAACAGCGTATGGGACGCAGGAACACCTTCAGCCCTTCGGCAAAGATTGCTCTTTTGGTTTTGAAATCCTATATAGGATTCTCCGACAGGTATCTAGTGGAACATCTTAACGGCAATCAACACTACCGGATGTTCTGAGAAATCATGATAATCCCTCCTTTCCCATAACTAACAACAAGATAGTCAGTGTATCCGTAATGAGATTACATCTCGTCTTGACATTGATTTACTCCAGTATGTTCCACCTTTACACTAGAACTTTTTCTTAATAACCTTCACATCTGCATAACCGATGCGATATGCTATAAAAGCCATATGTATTTCCCCACAAATATGAAAACCTTGAGTGCGCCTAAGGTAAAATATAATATCTCAAACGACGTTCTTCAATAATTTTACGCAAAACTTGAGATTTATTATACAGTTCAAGAAAGAAATCCTCCAGTCCAGACTTAAAAGTAATTGAGACTATATTTTGTTTTGTCTTTTGTTGTAGAAGCATTGCCATAACAGGCTGGGAAAAATCACATTGCTCAATCTCAGATATAGCAGCAACATATTCTGAATCAAGCTGAGAATAGAGTGGTTTGACACCATTAATAAATGAACGATAAGTTTTTTCAATAGAAATAATATACCCAAGCCAGTTTTTTGCTTTTGTTTTCCCTTGAGAATCAATATCATTGAGAGTTGAATCATCATAGCATCCTGTAGAAGAAAGAATATCCTTAATCAGCTCTTCATTCAGATTCTCTCTCTTAATATCCATTCCTTGCTTCTCTGCCATATCAATAAATATCCGTTCAATATTCGTAACTATTGCCATGGCCGGAAAATCAGAAACCTTATAAACAGTCCTTGCCTTCTTTACTTCGGGATAATGAACCGTTATGAGGTAGAATATGTAGGCGGCAATGAACGACAGCCCGACACCGTAAAAGAATTTTCCACAAGCGACAAAGAACTGGCAGGGAGCAGGAATATCAAAAAGCCACATATCCAAACAAAAAACAAGGATGACAGAAGCTAAAGTCAACATGTTTAATGTCCGATTCAAAGTCTTGAAAAAAACAATCCAAAAGTTATTCATAAATATATCAAACCAATAATCAATTTAAAATATATCAGTAAGTTTATTACAATATTACGGAGTCAGATTTGAAGTCAATAATTGATAAAGTTCCTTTTTTTCTCCTTCCTGAACAAATAATTCAAGGAACCGAAACATAGCCTCCTGAAACTCCACAATATTAACATTCAACAATTCCTTGAAATCTACATCTTCACATTCCTCTATATTATCCCAATCTGCAATCCTATAATCAATAACGGAACAGGATTTACCTTTCTCGATAGAGAAGAAATAAGAATCGAAGGCAATAGATATATTATGACATGCAGCCTTGTTAATGTCTTCTTTAACACGTTGTAAAAAAGACGGAAAGTTTGAAATTTCCTTTATTTTATTCTTATAAAAATACTGCTCAGACTTAGAATCTATCCTTTCAGAAGATAAACAAGGAGTTAAATTATCCCTCAAGCAAGCCAGGAGTTCGTCTTTCTCAGTCTTAACACTATTAGGAGATACGAAACATAGATTATCACTATTCAAATCCTCAGTAACCAGTACAGACTTGCCATCCAGAGAAGATACTTCCAAAAACGATGTGGTAGGAATATATAAAGCTTTGATAAGCTGATATTTCTTTATACTGCCTTTTATGGCCATATCAACAAAACCTTTAGACTCCTTGACAATCAAAGATGAACAGTCCTGCAACAGGCATCTATATACTTTCCAATTGCCTCCCTCACCAATGCCCTCTTTGGCCACAATATTATTTAAATCAATCATAGAGATTTACATAAGTATACGTCTAACCTTGCAGTATCCTTCTGAACTTATTCTTCACCATTTTGCTTTCTGACAGACAAGCAATAAGATTATTGAAAACACCTTCATCCAATGTACCTATTTTTTCAATAGAAGTCTGCGCCATACGCTCCTGTAAATCCAACTGTCCAGCCGGATAGGTATCAAGATCGGAGCCATAAATAAAAGTATTCTCATCAAAAGCAAAAGGTGTACCGTCATCCTTAACAGCCACATTTTCACCAGCCATAAACACAAAAATATTCAGCATCCTCTCCGGAATGTTCAAGCATCCATACTTAACCTCCAAATCTGATGGTACATGGTCTTTAGATGTAGGCAAACTGGCAAGCAAAATATCACTTTCCATTTTTTTAAGCACAAGGAAAAACTTGTTCTGCGGCTCAGCTCCGTTCTTGAACAAAAAAGGACGGAAAAACAACAAATTACCTTCTTCAAACATGGGATTCCGCATTTAAGAGGTTAGCTGTCTGCCGTATATTCAAACTCTCGCGATAATCCTCTGCCGCACAATCAGTCATTGCTTCAGCAAAGTCGATCTGCCGGTCGGAGTTGTTGCATTCATGCTTATTGAATGCTTCCAGCAATCCCGTGCGAGCAGCCACCCGATACCAAAGAGTACCCTCCTTGTGTGTCTCTGCAACCAAGTCGGATGCAGTCATATTGCCATATTTTGCCAGTATCTCGTCCATCATCTCTATCTCACATTCTGAGAATTCGCTGTCATCAAAATCGGCTACCGCCTCAATGAAGGTACCGCCATCCTTGAAATCTGTCTTTACAAAAGACTTCAGAAGATACGGGCCGTCCGAAAGGTCAACAAAAACATCCTTCGCTACAGGGCCTGCCTGCCATACCTCAAACGGAATACCAATGAAAGGGACATGATATTTCAACGCCATACGTTCCTCCATCAGATACAAAAGTTTCAGCAGCTTTGTCTTGCTGAGACTGGATGTATGACGCGCAATATATATAATCGCATTACCAAGTTTCTGTTTAGTAGATTCAGAGAATTTGCACATAATCAATGTATTTTGGTTACAAAGATAGCCTTTTACCTGAAAACAACCAAGAAAACAGGCTATTAACTGTTCTAATATACGCTGGCACATGTAGTCAAACAAACAATAAAACCGTTTGAGACAGAGGCAAACAAATTAAATATTGAAAAATCAGTCCCCACACACCCGTAATCCATTAATTATCCGTATCTTTGCCTATAAGAAAACGACTTCAAATAATGAAAGAATCCATAATCATCAAAAACTTAGGCCCACTTAAAGAAGTGGAAATAAGATATATCAAGCCACTGACCGTATTTATCGACAAGTCTGTCAGCGGTAAGAGTACAATCATGAAGATTATTGTACTCATGAGATACATCTACAAAATGGTGAATATCCGATTCTATCTGAAGAATGCGAAGATTACCCGTTCGCCATTCAAACTGCGTTTCAACTCGCTGCTTCAGGACGGATTGGAAAGCATGATAACAGCAGAGACCGAGATATCCTGTCCTATGCCAACAAAACTTTGCAGTCAGACATCAACAAGCCCAACAACGATCTGGTATTCTTCAAGGAATCATATGTATCAAGAACACTACACGAAATCATTACAGGCTTTCCGGAAACCACAGAAAATATTCGCCAATATCCGGGCTCATGATCTACTGACATGACTTTGTCTTTGAACAAAGAATATACAATAACGAGTACAAAGTTTGCTAAAACAATAGAAATATAATCCGATATGATAAATAACGAACATAATCCGATAGCTATCAGAGTAGGCTATATACAGAATCTTTGGATGGAGAAAAGGCAAGAATGTCCAGATGCAAAGGTATATTGCCTAACTTGTAATCAGGAAGACTACCCACTAGTGGAAGGATTTATCCGTCTGGAAGGATCTGCTTACGGAAAAAGCAGTGACATTATTCTTGCATTCATGACGGATTATGAATCGCCAAAAGCATTATATGCTTTTCTGATAACTGAATGGATTACGTCCTTTGAGACTGATATGAAAAAATACCCGGAATGGAAATGGACGGACTTCGAACAACTGAAACAGGAAGCAAAAGAACTGAACTATGACGATATTGACGAAATGAAATCATTTTATGCCCGTCTGGTAACCAGTTTCAAAACCTTTGCCGGGATCACGGATAATATACTGGGTATAACAGTCGTTGTTTACAAAATAGCAGATGTGGAATCACTAAACAAGTGCATAAAGGAACTGGCGGAGATTCTTCCAACCCAGTCCAGTCTGATATTAACAGACTATAACGGCCGAGAAATATACAAACCACTGCTAGAGAAACTTAAGGAAAAGGCGTGCCTGATTAAAATACCCAACCAGAATATGTCAGGAGCCTACAAGGAAATAGCCACACAAGGAGACCCTCATGATCCACAAGTGAGATATAGAAAATGCCTATTTGAACTGGGAGAAGCTGCAAATGCAGGCAAAAAGCAGGAAGTGAAAAATTTGGGAGAAGAGCTTGTGGATATATGCCGTGAAATTGGAGGAACGGTAATGTGGGCTTCAGCCTATCTGATTTATGGAGGATTCATGCTGAGTTTCAAAAACGAATCTGCCTTTACTCATAAAATACTAGATAGAGGAATCAGCATTGTACAAACGGCTAAAGAAGAAACCAAGGAATGCAACCAGATTCTGATACAGCTATATGACTATAAGGGTATCGCATTCAATCTTTCAAGAGATACCAAACAAGCTGTGAAATGCTTCCTTAAAGGAGCTGAAATTGCCAAGAAAGAGGAATTGAAATCCATAGCAGTCAACCAATATGGCTATGCACTGCTTGCCGCACTTAAAAAAGACAGGCTTTTTTATGAACCAATCCTTACAGAAGCCTTTGAATACGGATATGCACTTGATGACAATGAACTGAAAACCGTAAACCTTTCTTTCATTGCAAGCACCTACATTGATAAAATATATTCTCTGGATGGAAAAGAACGTGAAGAAATAGCAAGACGGATGGAAAACCTTTATGGCGAGGACTGGCAGGCAGACTCAAAAGAACTGTCTGCTAAAATAGAACGGGAATACCAACTACCGAAAGCATAATTCTATCGTCCTTCAATATCATCCAGAATATCATATAATGCAATTTCCGTAAGTATTTGAATATTATTATCTTGTCTTAATTTTTCCCAAACCGAGCGGTCAGCCCCTTTTCCAAGAACAACCATATCGGCTGTATAAGAAAATGAAAACAAGTTAATGGCTCCGAACTTATGCAGTTTGGAAAGCAGGACATTGATATCCGGATATCGGGAAAAAATACCGGAGATAAAAATATGCTTATGATAAAATATTGTATTCCTGTTTGTAATCTCATGATCCGGAAGCAAATTATACAAATCCTCCTTACCCATTGAAAAAAGCTCCCAAGCATCGCACAATTCATTTGAAGACAGCCTATGAGCCTGCCCGACTTTCATATACAATCCGGCACAGGCACGTGCCTTATCAAGCAAGCAACAGCCAGCTTGCAGCTTAATTCCGTAGCACTCACATGATTCCTCCAACTCCTCTCCCGGCATACGGAAAATACAAAAAAACTCATTAGTAAAAAAAGAGGTGCTCTCAGCGCCAAAGAATCTACAGTTTTTACGCAACCGTACAATTACTTTCTCATCGTAAACCACAATCTTACAATTATCTGTAAATATTTCCATCAAACGTAACACTTCCGGGAACTCCGGTGCATTGGCATACTTACTACCACCAAATACGGAGAGAAACGTGTCCAGCATGTTTCCTTTACCGGCAACTGGTCTGATAAGCGAATTGAACTCCTGCACTATTACAGAATTAATCACTTTCACCATAGCAACAGAACATATTGCGGCATGATTGAAAGTAAAAGACTCCGTACATAGAGCCACGAATGTATTGTTCTCTTTCATATATTTCCAAAATTTCAGATTGTGACATTTGCAAATCTATTGTTTTTTATCTGAACTACAAATTATCCGTTATAGTTTTGCCAAAGAAACAATAATGTTCAAAGAAAAAGAGCAAAACATAATACTACAACAAGATAAATCCATATAATATAAGATTACAAAAAAAACTTTTTCTAAAAAAAGTTGGAGAAATATTTGGATATATGATTTTATTTCCCTATAATTGCGATTGACAAAGATGATGTTTTATTTTTCTTCTTCTTTTTCCACAAATAAAACAGAAATCGTCTGGAAGAACCGGAGGAAATTTCAAAAGATCGTTTTTGAAGTTTTCTCTTTTTTTGTTTTCTGACGGAAGCCGACAGGATTCAGAAAAGGGAAACGGAGTCATTCAAATTTATTGTTAAACTTTTAAATTCTATCAATTATGGCATCATTTAGAGCTACATTGGAATTTGCAGGAAAAGAGTA
>SKER01002631.1_pt1 | contig 11431 bp, 10 predicted proteins | sample 4826961 | NCBI WGS metagenome assembly SKER01 (sample SAMN11008804, study PRJNA524170) | human gut metagenome | biome: Human fecal sample; material: Feces; isolation source: fecal sample from pouch patient p47 | host: Homo sapiens | place: Israel: Tel-Aviv | collected 2016-11-16
ATATACACGTGATGCGGGTATAATCAATTGTAAAATAATATAAGTGAGAAAACGATAATTGATTAAAAATTTTGCGGATAAGGAAACTCACAAGATTTACCAGCAAAAATTCTCTAAACAATTGCCACCAACCATTCAGCGATTAGCATTGCGAAAATTACTAATGATTGATCATGCGGAAACAATTAATGATTTGAGCCTACCGCCTGCCAATCACTTGGAAAAATTAAGTCATGATCGCCAAGGGCAATATAGCATCAGGATTAATAATCAGTATCGGATATGTTTTGCAATTCGAAATGGTAATGAGTTTTATGATGTCGAAATAGTCGATTATCATCATGGTTAGGAGACCAAAAAATGAATGAAATCCCAACACCTAAAATTAGTGAAATTCTTGAAGAAGAGTTTATGGCTCCCTTGCATATCTCTGCATATTTTTTGGCTCAACAGATTGGGGTACCCACGTCACGGATTCAAGACTTACTACATGATCGTCGACAGGTGACGGTTGATACATCGCTGCGGTTAGGACGATTCTTTGGAGTGTCGGATCGTTATTTCTTGGAACTTCAAAATGATATTGAAATTCGTAATTTGAAACAGATACATGGTGCTGAATATGCACAGATAAAAAAGTATCAAGTCAGTTAAATAAGGACGTAGACCGTAGTTGCTTGGTAGCGTACTACGGTTTTTGTAAATATAACCTAAACTGATAAGCAGCAGATCTTAAATTTTAAGGTTATCAACAGGTGGATAAAGCAGTGGCGTTTGTATTATCCACCTGTTGATAACCATTGAGTTGGTTAATTGCACTTTCACTACCGGGTTAACTGGTCGTGAGAAAAATGGTCAAGCATTAGTTTCGTGATAACGAAAAACGACTGGAAGTAGCTAGCGTAATACCGCTGGGCTACTTCCAGTCGTTTTTTAATTTCAGTTATACTCGTACCTGATGTTCAATCGTAAATAATGTCGGGTCCAATTGGGCAATTAGTGGGGAGACATCACCGATGCTGAGCAATGTCAAGTGGTGCATCGCTCGTGACGAAATCGTATATAAGATGCCAACTGAATCCGCATCGGGATAATTGGTAGCGGAGACATCGTATGCGACCACCGCGTCAAATTCTAACCCCTTTGCAAGGTAGATTGGCATAACAATCACGCCTTGTGGCATGGTACGGTCGCTATCGGCCATCAACGTTGTTACTGTATAGCGCTTCAGGTATTGGTAGACCTGCTTGCTTTCTGCTAAATCTTTAGTTAGTACGGCAACGGTGTTAGTTGCCTTGAGCTGATGTTCAACTTCGCTACGCAGACTGCTGAGAGCGGCGTCTTCGCCATAGCGAATCATGACCTTAGGTAAATCGCCTTTACGTGTGAACGCTTGAATCTGGTCGCCGTCGGGTAATAGCGCTTTAGCAAAGTTCGTAATCTGTTCGGTCGAACGGTAGCTCTTATTCAACGTAATCAAGTTCGCCCGTCGGACATTGAAAGCATCCTTGAGGCGTTCCAGTAATTGCTGTGGTAACTCAATCCCCTTGAATAATGCTTGTTCACTGTCACCTAACAGTGTGAACTTAGCTAGTGGGAACGCGTGCTTGATATATAACAGTTGTGCTAGCGAATAGTCTTGCATCTCATCGACAAAGATATATTGCATCCGCCGGTTCTGACCACTGCCAGTTAGGACATCGCGTAATAACAATAGTGGCGCGCAGTCAACCAGAGCAATCCGATGGTACTCAACGGCGGCCTGGTAAGCGGCAATTCGTTGTTGCCATTGGTCAGGCGTCACGGTGGTGGGCCGATCAACTTGCGCTAAGAAATCGTTATATTGTTCATAGGTGTCTAAGAAGTAACCATTATAGATCGCATCGTAGACTTGCCGCAGTCGTTTGGTCACGATTTGCTTACCAATATAGAAGACTTCATCGTCGAGTGATTGAAAATCACCGCGGCGCTTGGAACCTAATAAGTCGTGGTAAGCTTCGTCGCTCAATTGGTCAATGATATCATTGACCCAGTCAGCTTGGGCTTCATCGTCAATGCGATGCTTTAAGCGTTTAATTAAAGTGTTCTTGATTGCTAGGAAACGGTCAGCTGGTTGCATCGCTGCTGGTAAGGCCGTCGCAATCTTTGTAATGACCTCTTTAGCGAAGAAGATTTCGCCATTAAAGACGATGTTGGTGAAGCGTAATTGGTCGGCTGGTAGCTGATGGCAATATTGATCGACTTGGCGCATAAAGTCGGCGCTTTCTTGAAAATCGCGAATTGCCGGTGTCAGTTGTTCACGCTGGCGGTCACTTTCGTAGCGCTCAAAGAGGCTTTCAACGGTTAGGCCTTGAAAACGTGCACTGAGAAATTCGGCAAGCGTGACTTGACGCATATTGCGCTCCCCTAAACTAGGTAAGACTTCGGAGATGTAGTGACTGAATAAGCGGTTGGGCGAGAATAATACCATTTGGTCCGCTTCTAGGGAAGCCCGTGAGTGGTAGAGCAGAAAAGCGATCCGTTGTAAAATGGCGGACGTCTTTCCAGAGCCGGCGACCCCTTGGACAACTAGTAAGTCACTAGTGGTATCACGAATAATATCGTTCTGTTCTTTTTGAATGGTTGCTACAATATTTTGCATGTAGGCATCATTTTGTTCTCCAAGGACGGCCTGCAAGATTTCGTCACCGACCGTTTCATTCGTGTCGAACATATTCTTGATCTGACCATGATTAATCTGGAATTGGCGTTTCTTGATCAGCTCGGTCGTCTGTTGCCCGGCCGGCGTTTGATACTGGACCTGGCCCAGAGTACCATTGTAGTAGACTGAGGAAATCGGGGCGCGCCAGTCGTAAACTAAGAAATTCTGTTCAGCGTCGACAAATGAGGCGGTGCCAATGTATAAACGTTCGGCTTCCTCGTCGGGACTATCTTGAATATCAATGCGCCCAAAATAGGGTGAGTTACTGAGATCTTTCAAGACACCGACTTGCCGTTTCAAGATGGCTTCGGATTCCACGGCGCGTTCAACCATTTGCTTTTGTTGTTGCAGTTCCGCGTTCGTTTCAATCCGGTCATCGACTTCAAACGTGTTGACGGAATTATTATCACCATAGTTTTTCTGAATGACATCGGTTTCGTGATGAGCCTTTGCCAGCAAGTCGTCGGTCTGTTGTGCCCGTTCTTTAACTTGCTCGATGACTCGATCAACCCGTTGTTGTTCGCGTTGTTGCTCTTGATCTGATGTTGCCACGTAGAGGGCCTCCCGTCTGATAATCGTCTAAATCGCTTGAACAATTTTAGGCGGGTTTGGGGGTGATGTCAATCAAAGCGCCTGCAAATTCACTGATTTATCAGTAATTGTTGTGAAATGTGATTATGAGTGGCACTAAGGCGTGCTGGCCAACGGTGGGCAAGTTCGGCAGCTTTACGATGGCAAGGCTGAAGCTTGCAACCTATGACTATTTATTCTAATATTATTTTAATCATTCTAATAAAGTGGGTGGAACGAATGCGTGTCGCACTAGCACAACTTAATATTCAGTTTGGAGATCCGGATGCCAACTACGAGCAGATTGAAGTGGCCATTCAACGGGCAGCTGAGCAAACTGTCGACGTGATCGTCTTACCGGAGATGTGGAATACCGGTTATGCGTTAACTCGCCTGAATGTCTTGGCGGATGATGATGGGCAGCGAACGTTACAATTACTCAGCAAGTTAGCTCGGCAGTTTTGCGTCAACATTGTCGGTGGCTCAGTCGCGGTCGCTCGCGATGGGCATTACTATAATGAGATGTTAGTCGTCGATCGTCAGGGACAGTTACTGAGTCGTTACGATAAAGTCCACCGGTTTGGGTTAATGGCGGAAGACCGTTATATTACTGCTGGTGAGACCGAGAACGTTTTTGAACTCGACGGAACTGTTGCGATGGGGGCGATTTGTTATGACATTCGTTTCCCAGAATGGCTTCGTAAACAAGCAGCTCGTGGCCCCCAAGTGATTTTTGTCAGTGCTGAGTGGCCGACAGTGCGGCAGATGCAATGGCGGCTATTACTGCAAGCACGTGCGATTGAAAATCAAGCATTCGTGGTTGCGGTTAACCGCGTTGGCAGTGATCCTGATAATCAATTTGGTGGTCAGTCACTAGTTATTGACCCGCTCGGCCAAATTGTGGCTATCGGTGGTGCCCATGCCCAGTTGATTACGGCCGAGCTTGATTTAACACAAGTTGACCAGGTTCGTGGTCAGATTCCAGTGTTTGAAGACCGGCGCCCGGAATTATACTGAAGCGTAAATTGGGGACTGGGGCTGGGAGCACTTAACTGAATTTTAATGGTGTTGAAGGAACGCCCGCTTGAATTTCGATGGGCTTAAACGTCGAAATGACGATCGTTATGTTGAAATGGTAGCGGCTAGTTAACGCGAATGATGTCCAGAATTTATTTTGACACGGTCAGGTATAACCAGTACACTAGAACTAATTAATCGTTGAAGAAAAGAACAGTAAGGCGTCCAATAACAGAGACCTAGCGCGTGCTGAAAGCTGGGGCGGACTAATGAATTGGCTTTTTGGAGATTCGGTGAACACCGGGGACCCACCCTTATCGGTCAATGAGTGGCAGAGACAAGCTTTCTGCAATTTAGGTGGTACCACGGTGATGCGTCCTAATTAACTAGTATTAGTTGATCAGGCGCTTTTTTAGTGCCAATAGAAAGGATGAATACAATGACAAAAAAAGTGATTTTAACGGGTGATCGCCCCACTGGTAAGCTGCATATCGGGCACTATGTCGGTTCATTACGTAACCGGGTCGCATTACAAGATTCTGGGGACTATGACTCATACATTATGATTGCGGATAACCAGGCGTTGACGGATAATGCGCATGATCCCGAAAAAATTCGTAAAAGTTTATTACAAGTTGCGATGGACTACTTGGCAGTGGGAATCGATCCCCAAAAGTCAACGATCTTAGTCCAGTCTCAAATTCCAGCATTAACTGACATGATGAATCAATACTTGAACTTAGTGACGGTAGCGCGCTTGAATCGTAACCCAACTGTGAAGACGGAAATCAAGCAAAAAGCTTTTGGTGAAAGTGTTCCTGCCGGTTTCTTTGTTTATCCAGTCAGTCAGGCCGCTGATATTACGGCTTTCAAGGCGACGACTGTTCCCGTTGGTGACGATCAAGAACCAATGCTCGAACAGACCCGTGAAATCGTACGGAGCTTCAATAAGACTTACCAAACTGACACGTTGGTTGAACCTGAAGGCTACTTCCCACCAAAGGGCTTGGGCCGAATCCCTGGACTTGACGGCAATGCCAAAATGAGTAAATCACTAGGAAATGCGATTTACCTTTCTGACGATGCCGATACTTTGAAGAAGAAAGTCATGTCCATGTATACCGATCCTGATCATATTCATATTGAAGATCCGGGTAAGGTCGAAGGTAACGTGGTCTTCACGTATCTTGATATTTTCGATGAAGACAAGGCCAAGGTCGCAGACTTGAAGGCCGCCTACCAACATGGTGGCTTGGGTGACGTTAAGATTAAACGCTACTTGATGGACGTGTTGGACGGTGTATTGCGGCCAATCCGCGAACGGCGTGCAATTTACGAAGCTGATCCAGCTCAAGTCTTACAAATTTTAAAGGATGGTACAGCGAAAGCGAACGTGGTCGCTGACCAAACGTGGCGTGAGATGCAAGACGCCATTGGAATTAATTATTTTAAATAAATCATGGTAGAAAATAGTGCAACTGACCGTCGGATGTGTGAAGACGGTGAGTTGCACTTTTTTGTAGACCCTTAATATATGGGGCTTTCTGGTAAATTAATAACGATGGCCCAACGCATCACGGTTGCGAATTAAAAAGAAAAGGCAGACTAAATTGAAAATTAGGCTGATTTCGTTTGCTTTCTTACATGAATGATTGTAAAAAAGTGCTTGTTAAAATAAGTTTTTGGCAAGAAAAGGGGTGGTAAGGAATTCGAAAGCGCTTGCTGTGGCTGCCTTTAGTCATAATATAAATTCATTGGTATAAAATTACGAAAAATAAAGCGTTTTCATATATTCTGTGATAATATAATTTGTGGGCACAAGTTTTACAAGCACCTACTAATTTATCGAAAGGAGGTTTAGTCATGTATCAGGCAATTGCGCAGGCAATCATTAAATCGATAATGGCGGATGAATATCCGACTAAGTTACCAACCGAAAAAGTGTTAATGGCGCAGTACAATGCCAGTCGCAATACGATTCGTAAAGCGATTGATGTGGTCTTCCGGCATGGGTTGTTGCGTCGTGTGCAGGGGAGCGGCAATTTTATTATCAAACAACCGCAGAACACGAAGAAAGTGCTCAACTTATCGATTGGATTTGACCAGTCTGCCATGGTTGAGGGTGGACCATTAGTATCAAAAGTTGTCACGTTTGATAAAGTGACAGCGGATGAAACTTTAGCACAACAGGGGAACATTGCGCTTGGTGACGAGGTTTATCGGGTGGTGCGATTACGTTATTTGAATGACATCTTGTATGACCTGGAAGAGTCTTATTTTCCGCGAACGGTCGTCCCGTTCTTATCGAGTGAGAGCGTGCAGCATTCAATCTTCGCCTTCTTGCGAGAGGCATATGGTATTACGGGGAGCACCACGGAAAACTACGTCCATCAAGTGCGGGTGGACGCGCAACGGGCGGAGTTGATCGGTTGCCCAGATGGTGACAAAACGTTGTGCTTGGAAGCAATCAATTACTTGGCTAATGGGACGGTCTTTAACTTCTCCAGGACGTTCTTCGTCTATCCAGATTTGGAACTCTATTACCATACCGAAAATATTGATTTACAAAACTAGTACGGGGGTGACGCAACAGTTGTGTTGGGTCACTAACTAGCGAAAACCTACATTAGGAGTGAGGGGTATATTATGAATTCATTTATCGAATGGCTTAACAAACACTTAGTGCCAGTTGCGGCCAAGATTGGTGCAGTTCGGTGGTTGATCGCATTACGTGACGCGTTTATAGCAATTATGCCGGCAATGATGGCCGGGTCGATCGCCACGGTTCTGAACGCTTTAGTTCGAGATATTCCGACGAAGTTCGGTTGGATGGGCATTGTTAATTCGATGCAGTGGTTGATTGGAATTAATGCGATGGTTTGGACGGGGACGTTAGCCATCTTAGGTCTGATTTTCTCATTTACATTCGGGTATCAATTGGCAATCCAGTACAAAGTTGAACCAGTTACTGGTGGGATCGTGACACTTGGAACTTTCATCATGAGTTTGCCACAAAACTTTACCGGCACGTTGACGAGTACGTTGAGCAAGGGCGCTACTAAGATTTTGACGGACTCTGGCATGGCGGTTGCTGGCAAAAAAGTGACGGCTTGGGGTTACTTCAACTTCAACACGTACTTTGGTTCGTATGGTTTCTTTACGGTCATGATTTTAGGGGCCATTGCGAGTGCCGTTTACATTGCTTTGATGAAGAAACACATTACAATCAAGATGCCAGATTCTGTGCCACCGGCAGTTGCAAACGCCTTCACTGGGGTTATCCCAGCCGCCGCTGCATTTTATGTCGTTGGGATTATTAACTGGATCTTCAGTAAATTCAACACCACGGTGATTGAATGGATCGCGAAGATTATTCAAGAACCACTATTGAATATGAGTCAAGGGTACGGCGCCGTCCTCTTAATGACGCTGTTAGTTCAAGTTTTCTGGTTCTTCGGGATTCATGGTTCCAATGTCCTGGCACCAATCTTGGACGGAATCTGGTTGACGGCTCAGCTTGCTAATGTTAACGCTTACCAAGCTGGCAAAGCCTTGCCATACGTTTGGACGCGGAACTGTTTTGACTTATATGCATGGATTGGTGGGGCCGGCTCGACCTTACTATTATTAGTAGCGATTTTAGTATTTAGTAAACGAGACGACCAACGTTCAGTGGCTAAGTTGGCGATTGGCCCCGGATTCTTTAATATTAACGAACCCGTGATGTTCGGGATGCCAATTGTACTTGACCCAATCTACTTTATTCCGTTCGTTTTAGCACCAGTTGTGACTGTTTCGATCGCCTACGCTGCTTTATCAGCTGGGTGGGTCGCACCGATTACGAACAATATCGTTTGGTCAATGCCACCGATTATGAACGCCTTAGTTGCCACAATGGACTGGCGGTCAGTGGTCTTACAATTATTTAATGCCGCCGTTGCCTTTGCGATTTACGTGCCATTCGTTAAGGCTGCCAACAAGATTAAACCAGCAGCGATTGGAGAATAGATTGTCATGAAAAGCTTAAAGCAGTGTTTACTCATCGGGATGAACCTTGGATTATTAGCCGTTATCTTAAGTCCCCTGGCCGGAACGACCGGTCAATGGGTGACGCTCGGATTAGGTTTAGCGGTCAGCGCAGCACTTTTCGTCGTTTATCGGCGAGTGGGTCAGATAGAAAGGAGCCACCAGAATGCAGATTAAATTAACTTTGAACGCCCCTGTGGATTATTTATACCAACAGTTGATCGATTCCGCGCGGGCTGATATTCAGCAGCAAACGGGTCGGCCGGCGCCACGGCAGAGCTTACAAGGCTATGAGTATGCCAAACAGTGGTCCAACGGTCTGACCGGTAATTTGAAGATTACCCACGCGCAACCCGGTGTTCGATATGCGTATGAATTAGAAACGCTCCGCGATCATTACGGCGTCGATTATCAATTCGCACCGGACACCGATGGTCACCAAACTGTCTTAGAATATGCCGAAACCTTTTTAGGCAAGGATAAGAAAACGAATGCCAATAATAAGCTCGGCGTGCTATTCTTAGGATGGTTCCGTAAACGCCGCTTTAAGAAGATGATGAATCAGATGGCTGCTAGTTATAATCAATAAGCAGGCTGGATTCAAAAATTGACTTCGTTAGAAGAGTGCTGTAAATCCGTAAGTGGATTTACAGTACTTTTTTGAACAGATATGGTACACAGCGTTTCAGATGTGGTCGTGATACCATCACGATGGAACAAGTGAGCAACTGCATTGTAAGCGCTTTTAAAACGCATGTAGTTCACTTATACTAGCTTTTGTAAGTTAAATCAAAGGGAGGAACAACTTATGATGAACGGTTTTAACGTGTTTATGGAAAAACACATTGTACCATTTGCAGTCAAGTTGAATGAACAGCGACATGTCGCGGCAATCCGTGATGCTTTTATGTACACATTCCCAATTACAATGGCTGCATCGTTAGTTATTTTAATTAATAACTTAGTTTTTTCAAAAACGGGGTTTATTGCACAAATCTTATTTTTACCCAAATTTTTTCCACACTTGGAAAATGCCCAAAAGTTATTAACCTCAGTAACTAACGGAACGATGAATATTTTATCGATTTTTATTGCGTATCTGGTGGCACGGAATTTGGCCAAATATTTTAAAGCTGATGACATGTTAGTAGGGATGACGGGGATTGCCTGCTTCATGATTTTATACTCACCATCAATTATTAAAGACGGTGTAACCTATTTGCCAACGACTTATTTAGGTGCACAAGGGCTGTTTGTTGCAATGATAGTAGGTGGCTTAGTTGGAGAATTTTTACCACGGCTAACGCGCATTAAGAAAATGCAAATCAAAATGCCTGAGATGGTTCCGCCGGCAGTTGCACGGTCTTTCAATGGCTTAATTCCTATCGTTATTATGATTATGCTGTTTTCTATGTTGAACTATGGGTTATCACTAATTTCACCACAAGGAATCAATGATATTATTTATAAATCAATTCAAACACCATTAACCCACATTGGGGTCAACTTATTTGGCGTTATCATTATTGCTATTGTTCAAAATCTTTTGTGGCTTGTCGGTATCCATGGTCCAAATACGTTGAACGCGTTACGATCAATTATTTTTACTGAAGCTGATTTGAAAAACCAAACGTTTATTAACGCTCATGGTACAGCTTGGGGTGTGCCCAACCGTGCAACCTGGAGTGTGTTGAATGATGTCTTCTCCAATATGGGTGGTAGTGGGATGACACTTGGCTTGATTATTGCTATCTTCCTCGTCTCAAGGCGTAAAGATTATCGTGAGATTGCTAAATTGGCATTAGTGCCCGGCCTCTTCAATATTAACGAACCGCTAATGTTCGGTTTACCAATTGTTTTGAATCCAATTATGGCGATTCCATTCGTTCTAACACCAGTGATCAATATCTTGGTTGGCTATACAGTGACAGTTATTTTTAACTGGATACCGACGCCGGCTTTTGGATTGACATGGACAACACCGGGACCACTGATGCCGTTCTTGGGGACTGGTGGCAATTGGCTTGGCCTGATTATTGGATTTGTTTGTTTGGGAATTTCCGTGTTGACGTACATGCCATTTGTACTCGCTGCCAATAAGATGATGGCTGCAGATAGTCAATCTAAACAAGATACGGATACGACGACAGAAACGGTTAAAGCATAGTTTAAAAGGAGTTTAACATGACGATTAAAGGACGAGCGTTTCCAGAAGGGTTCTTATGGGGTGGCGCAGTGGCTGCACATCAACTCGAAGGTGGTTATAAAGAGGGCGGCAAGGGTCTCAGTACGGCAGATATTATGACATTAGGGACGAATGAGCGCCCTCGTGAAATTACGGACGGAGTAGTGGCTGGCAAGTATTATCCTAATCATCAGGCAATTGATTTTTATCATCGTTATCCCGAAGATATTGAATTGTTTGCTGAAATGGGGTTTAAGTGTTTTCGAACATCGATTGCCTGGACGCGGATCTTCCCCAATGGTGATGAAAGCGAACCGAATGAAGCTGGATTACAATTTTATGATGATTTATTTGATGAATGCCTTAAAAATGGGATTCAACCAGTAGTGACACTAGCACACTTTGAAATGCCATATCACTTAGTTAAGCAATACGGTGGGTGGCGTAATCGTAAGCTTATTCAATTCTATTTAAACTTTGCAAAAGTATGTTTTGAACGTTATCGAGATAAAGTAACGTACTGGATGACTTTTAATGAAATCAACAATCAAACTAATTTTGAATCAGACGGTGCCATGTTAACAGATTCTGGAATCATTCATCAACCAGGAGAAAACCGTGAACGCTGGATGTATCAGGCGGCTCACTATGAACTGGTGGCGAGTGCCGCGGCGGTACAGTTAGGCCATCAGATTAATCCAGATTTTCAAATCGGTTGTATGATTGCGATGTGTCCGATCTATCCGCTTACAGCAGCACCAGCAGACGTCTTATTTGCGCAACGAGCGATGCAAACCCGATTTTATTTTGCCGATGTTCATTGCAATGGCACTTACCCACAATGGTTGCGTAATCGTTTTGAGTCGGAGCATTTTAACTTGGACATTACGGCAGAAGATTTGAAAATCTTGCAAGCTGGAACGGTAGATTAT
>SKER01002636.1_pt1 | contig 11414 bp, 8 predicted proteins | sample 4826961 | NCBI WGS metagenome assembly SKER01 (sample SAMN11008804, study PRJNA524170) | human gut metagenome | biome: Human fecal sample; material: Feces; isolation source: fecal sample from pouch patient p47 | host: Homo sapiens | place: Israel: Tel-Aviv | collected 2016-11-16
ATAAATGAGATAGAATTAAACTTGGAAAGTAATTATGAAAAAATATGAAATTTTAGTATTTTATGAGGGTATAAATTATAATAGAATATTTAATCAAAATGATGTGAAAAGTTAAATAAAAAAATATTTTACGCTTTTATTTTATCGAAATCTTGCCGAATCTCTTCTATAAATCGAATATTATATTTTATTAGTTCATACAAGGCTATAAATTGGTTCATGGTATTACTCTGGCGATATTGTAACTTTCCTGTATACTTTTTTATTACTGCTGAATAATAATCAATGGCCTTTTGATTTCCAAGTTTTATTTTGAAATTCCCTAAAATACTATCACTATAGTCTAATTCATTGCACTTTTGGAGAAAATTCAAACATGCAATTTCTATATTTTTCCAATAGGAAAGATCAATTTCCAATAATAGCCTTTCTATATTATGACACAATTTATTTTGAACTTCGTAATAATTATGTATAACAGTTTTTGTCGGATTGGATGCTAATTTTAAACTCTGATAATATAAGTCACTCATATCGTTAAAATGAAAATTTTCATTAATTATTATCTTAGCAAAATTTCGATTACTAAGAGGTGTAGTTATTTCATATATAGCAATTATAAATTCATTAATTATAGGCTCAATTAGTTTGTAATGTCTTAATAATTTCGCTCGTTCTTTTTCACGTATATTTTCTTCATGCTTTTTCTTCTCTTCTTCCGAAATTATCTTTGATTGCTGAAGAGAAAGTGCATTTAAAAATAAGCCTATAAATAAAACCCCACTTACCGTTTCTATTGCGACCAACAATCTTCCTAATGTAGTAATTGGAGCTATATCTCCAAAGCCTAATGTTGTTATAGTAACCATACTAAAATATAAACAATCCCACCAATTTTCTAAATCTGAATTTGCAGACCAAGTTTCTGTCGGCAAAAACAAGAAAACAGTAGCGAAAACAGGGATTATCAGAAAATATAATATTCCCCAAAAAAGAGGTGATTTATTATTTAAGTATCTCATAACCATTACACATTATTGAATAAGTGCAAAGATACAGCTTTTAATGATAAAATAAATAGAATAGCTTAATTTTCAAATTACTGAAATGATACCCCTCCGGACCGCTGTCCTTTGGAGTATCACCATTCAAACAAGAAAAGAAGCTTCATCCTGTTTCACAACTGTATGAAGCCATTGCTATGACAAACACCAATACGCAGTTTGGGATTTCCTGCCTCACGGTAGTAGTTTCACCGGTATAAAACAAAAACATGGACTTATTCTTTCGGCAGCGGATAGCTCTCGGACAGCTTGTCCTCACGTGCCTGCCGTTTTATCTCGTTCTCGTCGAAGTTGTTGCGGATGAACTCGTGCAAGTCCGACTCCTTGTAATATGTCTTGTGATATATCGAATAGAACTTCAGCACCCCGTTATTCCGGTATCGTTGCAGCGTGCGTTTGCTGATGCGCAGCAACAGGCATACTTCCTGATTGTCGTACAGACGCTCTCCGTTCAGGTAGTTCAGGTGTTTTTCCCTCGTTTCCGCCTTGTCCAGCTTCCGGGAGATACGGTACAGCTCACCCATGATACGTTCCATCCATGCTTCAAATTCCGTTTTATCTACTAACATACGCTTTCCTCCTTAAAAGTTCCCGATAACATAATAGCTCTGGTTATCGGATGATTTTAGAATGATTTCTTTCTCACGCATGAATTTGATGTAGCTTTTCGCCGTGCGCTCCTTCACCTCCAGTATCGACTGGATTTCTTCCGCAAGCTCCACGTAAGTAACAAAGCGCCTCCGGCTGAATACCTCTTTGGCCACCGCTACAAGCTCGTCCTCTTTCCGCTTGTCCTTTTCCTCTTTCGGCTTTTCGCCCAGATAGACGTGCATGGCCTTTTTCTTATCCCACGAAAACTGCATGATAGGCACGTCCAGCGGACTTCCATCCCTTACTTTCAGAGCCTTCACCACCGATACAGCCGGATCGCTGTCCTTCTCTATGGAAAGGATCGCCGCAGCCTTCCGCTGCAACTCGCTTCCCAAGTGTCCCCTCAGCTTCAGCCCGTTAGGGATGAAATGCAGTACTGTAACGATACACGTCTTGTAGATACCGGCCAGCCGGTACAGTTCTTCCACGACGGCTATGCTCTCCGCTTCATCGTTGGCGCATTTTATCAAATCCGCAATCCCGTCTATCACCACCAGATGAACACCCCCATATTGATAATGGTATTTGTCCAAGCTCTGGATAATGGAAAGCAGGCGTTCTTTCCGGCTCATTCCCGTAAGGCAATACGCCTTGAACCATTCCGGCATCGCCTCACGTCCGCAGCGCCGCAGCAGGTTGCTGATATTCTTATAAAGCTGCACTTCGCTCTGTTCCGTGTCATAGAACAGGACCGCCTTGTTCTTGCTATTTTCGTGAAGCGTAACGCCCAGCGCATCCACATCCGTTCCGGAGGGACGGATAGCACCGGCAATCAACGCCGCCACATAGTTACTTTTTCCCGTGCCTTCTCCGCCGGTGACACAAAGCAGGTTGCCTTGAGTTCCGAGAGGCACGTCATTTACCGATACGATCATCTGTGCAATGGGAGGCGGGTTGTTGAAATCCACCTCGCAGGATTTTAATGCCGACATGGTTTCACTGTATAAGGTTTCCAGATAGTCCAGAAAAAGTTTTATCAAATCCTCACGGCTGTTTCCCAGCATAAAGTAGTCCGATACATCCTTCTCCGTCTTTGTACCGGCAAGCGGGAGCAACAACCGTTTAACCCCGTATTCTTTCAGTTCCTCTTCACGCTTCGCCGAGCTTTTCAGCCCGGTACTGTCCACATCATAGAGGAGGATGATATGTTTGAACCGAAACGAAAGCCGGTGTATGACAACCGCAGGGATAAAAGCCGTTTCCGAATTGAAACAGATCGCATGGAAGCCGTGTGCCGCCAGGCTCATCACGTCCTTTTCTCCGCCTGTGATAAAAAGCAGATCACCTTTTGCCGGCAGTTGTTCCAGCCCGAAACAGTAGTTGTCGCCATAATCACCGGCGTACAGGAACCGCATTTGTGAACATGGACGGTAAACCTTGATATGCTGTTTACCCATATATCCGAACATCGGTTCATCGACGCTTGTCATACAGGAAAAAGGCTTCCTTTCCTGGTTCTCACTGCTGAACTTCTTCAGCGATACCGTCCGGTACGCTTTCAGAATATTCTCCCCGATACCCGATTTACCCCAGAAAGCAAGTTCCGCAGCCGTAAAGGGCTTTTGCACGACAGTATAAGGCCGGACACTTTTCGCTTTCGGCTCTTCCGATACCACTTCATTCTTTTGGGGTACTTTGCTATAGCTTACATGATATTCCTCATGTGCGGACAGCCCCAAATGCAGGTCACGGTTTATTATTTCCATGATCTCGACAAACTCTTTAGGCTCCTTGCCGTTAAGGCCGTTCAGCCTGCCCACCAGCTCAAAGCAGTCCCCCGAATAATCCTCATTCCCGAAATCCTTCATTTTAAACACACCGGCCTTACGTTCGTAATAAATATTGCAAGAAGCCTTCGTATCCTTATAAAAAGGATTCAGGAAGTTCTTCCCCACCTTGAAGTCCACCGGCAGGTAATAGCGGAATACAGAAATACCCTTTTCCGTCATTTTCAGTATATCATCCTTTCTTATCATTACCGGTTCTCATTAGGTAGTTCTTGCGAAAATCCTCCAATGTTTGAGGCTTGCACCGAATGGTACGCTCTTCCAGACAGCGTTCGACCTCCGACAGCTTGTACATACACCGTCCTCGCAGCATGGAGTAGCTGATCAGGTTTTCATCCCTCAGGCGTTGCAATGTGCGTGTACTGATGCCTAACGCTTCCGCCAGTTGATTGCTATCCAGCCAAGCCTCCTTTTTTTCTTCCGAAGGCAACTGCGCTGCGGCTACATACTCTGCGATTTTTTCAATCTTCCCTACAAGCGCTTTATACGCTTCGCTTTCAAATGTAATAACTTCCATAACAAACTTAATTTTCTGTGTTTGCAGCAAAGGAATAACAATAAAAGGCAGCGCATGGGATACTATACGTGTACTACACCATGTTTTTTCGGTTCAGCGAAAAGGAAGGGGAACTGCCTCACATAAACGGCAGTATTGAGGCGGACGGCAATGCTGTAGGACTGATGCAGCATCCGCCCGGTGCAAGGGGCAAACCTATCTATATATAGGTTCGCCCCTTGCACCGGGAATCTTTTTTTAAAGATTTAATAATCAAATGCTTGGAAAATAAAAAGTAATATTCTATCTTTGCGACATCAGAGAACGGCTGACAAACGAATGCCTCACACTGACAACAAGCGTTCCTATAAATCGTTACTAATTCGTTACGGTACGATTTTTCAAGGTTTACAAGAGTTTAGAAATCAAAGAAATAGACTGCTGCGGTGAAAGCCCCAGGCGGATCACATAAGAACAAAGCCAAAACGGCGAAAAAAAGGAGAAAAGTCCTACAATACGTTAATATTGTAGGACTTTTTTTATGTTTCAGTCTTGCCTGAAAGACAAAATTCCGATCCTCGGATAGAAGAATAGGTTAATAATATGGTTCTCTATTGGCATACATTAAAACCAGTTTGAATAATATTTCAATAGACTCTTGACTCCAATCGTTAGTAACATCTAATCCAACCAAACTCTTTGCTTTTTCTTCGGCTAAATCATTATACAAAAGCGACTTCATCAAATCAGGATTCTCACTAAGTACTTCTTTTATCCAATGAAGTAATTCTGTATAGAATGTCCTTGTACCATCTTCTGTAGAATAATTACCCACAGAGTTTTCTTTGGATTGGACAACCATGTAAATCATTGGCTCATCGGAAGAATTCCTCATGCCCCTCGATGGAGCAGGAGAGACACATACAACCGAACCCTCACGAACCGGGAAACAATCATCATCAATTTGAAAATCATATAAACTATTAGTGAGAAAATTTGCACATTATCAATGCGAAATGATAGTATATTCAATAGCAATATGATTCCTTGATTCATTGCATTCTTATTACCAGCCAATTCATGCTGAATAGCAAGGTGACAAGAAAATAGGTTTAATATAACTTGTTTATGTTTGAACCAACAGTTATTTTTGCCCTATCGAAGGTATGGCAGCTTTATAACAAGTTATATCTGAGATAAATGAAACGCTAATATAAGATAATACAATGCCATATATTACTATTGAAGGGGGGGGGCACTCACCCGTGAACAAAAAAGTGAATTAATCCGAAAAGTGACAGAAGTAGCTTCGGAAGTCATGCAAATTCCTATGGAATTCTTTTTATGTACGGTCAAAGAATTACCAGATGAAAATATAGGAATAGGAGGTCGGACCATTGACTTGATTAAATAAAACTATTTGCACGATAAAAAGAAATAAGATGAATTACATGCAGATACTCTCTTGCTGGCACAAATTAGAACATTTTTCTCCAGCTATTCTACCCAAAGATAAAAGTCTTAAACCACTGAAAGAACTTCCTTGGATGCGTCCATTAGAAGCTAAAGATCCGAAAAAGACAATTCAGTATACTATCTATTTAGGGGTGTTTTCCCAGATATCTGTTTCGGATTTTGTGAAAGATTTCTTCAAAGATGAACGTAATAATCCGAACGTAACGGATGCCAAAGTATGCTATGCTTCTCTTAAATTGGATAATCTGGGAGTATATATACAAAACACATTCGGATTTTCTACTATGCCGTGGGCCTTAAGACAGTTGGAGGCGGGCAAAGTGAACACCAATTCTTGGTCGGAAGATTTTGATAAATTGAGAAAGAACCTGTTAGAGCGATTAGGCGAGAATAGGAAGGAACTTGCGGAAGATTACTCAAGTTATTTGTCGGAAACCCAAACGTTAGAAAATCTTCAACAGATACAAGCTCTAATCATACAAGACTTAAAGTGGAGCACTTCGCCGGAAACTGAAATATATGTTCGAATAGAAGAAGTATACAAAAAAAACAATACTTCAGATAAGGAAGAAGCGAATGCAGACCTATTAAACAGTTTCTACATCGACGATTTGGAGCGAATAATTACTTCATCCGTAAAAGGAAGTTACAATACCGCTTTCCGTAATTATTTGAGTGCCTGTTTGAATAAAGACTTTGTTCATTTCGATTTGTCACTCCAACCAGAGATCTTGAAAGAATGTTTAGTCCCGGAGAATTATCCGGATGGTTGCTGGCCATCTCCCCATACGGCGAGTTTGATGCAGCAATTTGCCGTGAATACGGTCAGTAAAGAATTATCAGGGGAAAAGCAGGAGGGCATATTCTCGGTAAATGGACCTCCTGGAACAGGAAAGACTACTTTATTAAGAGATATCATCGCAGCTATTCTGGTGAAACGTGCCAAAAAGATGGTTAACTTTACTGAACCGGCAAAAGCGTTCCGTAAAATAGGTGAAGTGCAAGTGAGTGAGAAGTACACGCCATCCATTTATGAACCGGATTCATCAATTTGTGACGGAGGTATAGTTGTCGCTTCCTCCAATAACGGTGCTGTTGAAAATATTTCGAAAGAACTTCCTTTAAAAAAAGAGGCAAGAGGCTATTCGGATCAGGTTGGCTATTTTCGGCAAGTGAGTGAGGAATGCGTGGGCGAAGAAAGTTGGGGACTAATTGCCGCTGTGATGGGCAATAAAGAAAATCAACGAAAATTGATATACAGCATTTGGGATGGGGACTCGGAGGAGGAAAGTTATACTTTAAAACAGCAACTGAAGGACTATAAACCAACAGAAGAAGAATGGTTGAATATTGTCGTATCTTTTAAAAATAAACTTGAAGAGGTGGAGATTGAGAAATCTCGTCTAACCGGTTTTATGAAAGATGCGGAAAGCATAGAAAAACTTCGTATCCAGCTTGAGGATGCTGAAAGCCATTTATCTCATGTCGACAAGGAACTAGAGGGACTGCTTGAGGAAAAAAATTTATTGTCTACTGAGATAAAAAGAGGTAAACAACAAAAAGAAGATGCTATGACGGAATTGAAACTGTTACAATCTACCCGCCCCGGCTTCTTTATCTATTGGTTTAATAAAACGGTACGAACTCAATATAAAAAGGCCTTAACTGCTACTCTCACGAAATATAATCAATTATCCGAAGAAATAACCAAGCAGAAAACCTCGTTGCAAGCACTTGACTTACGTGTAGAAAAACAAAGAAAAATACAAGAACAAAGCCAAAAGGACTACGACAGGATAAATAGCGACTATGCTCGATTGTCGGAATTGACCGAAGCCGCCCGTCAGGAATTGAAAGGAGCCTATGCCGATGCTTCATTTTGGAAACAGATTGAATCAAAGGAGGTACAGGAAATCTCTCCTTGGTATTCGAAGAGACTTAAACAATTACAATCTGAATTGTTCATTGAAGCAATGAAAGTGAACGAGTTGTTTATACTACGAGCCAATGCCACATCGAGCCGCATAAAAACAACGCTGGATGTTTTCTTTAATTTTCTTAAAACGGGAGGAAACCTTACGGAAAGAGAAATACAGGCAATATGGAATACATTTTGGCTGATAGTCCCTGTCGTTTCTTCTACATTTGCGTCTATTCAACGCATGTTTAGCCAAATGAAAACAGGAACAATCCCCTGGCTATTTGTAGACGAGGCAGGGCAGGCAGTTCCACAAGCGGCGGCAGGAGCTATCTGGCGTTCCAAACGGGCTGTTATCGTAGGAGATCCTTTTCAAATAGAGCCCGTAGTTACGATTCCTGAGCAGATTGTCAATAATATCAGTCATCATTTCGGATTGGATAAAACACAGATACAGACTTCTCTTTCCGTTCAGTCTATGGCCGATCGTGCCAATCCGTATGGTTGGATAACAAATGATACTTGGACCGGATCTCCGCTACGGGTGCATCGTCGTTGTGTTGACCCGATGTTTTCCATAGCAAATGAGATCGCGTATAATGGCATGATGTATAACTCCACTTTGGCTGAAAGTTCTCAACTGTTTATGCGGAATGGATTTTTGCAAGTAGAGGGGAAAGTGAGCGGACGACATTACGTACCAGAGCAAGGTGTCTTAATCAGGCAAATGATTATTGATGAGATACACCACTTACAGGACTTGCCCGATTTGTTCGTGATCTCTCCATTTTCAGAAATACCATCTATCTTGAAAAAAGAATTGCATCAGCCTATTAAGCAAGCACTGGCTACCTATAAATCAATAGAAGACAACGAACTAAAAAAGTGGTTGGATGCCCATATCGGAACAGTCCATACGTTTCAAGGTAAGCAGGCAGCAGGTGTAATTTTATGTCTGGGGTTGGATGAGAAGTCAAAAGGGGCTGCTTCCTGGGCTTCATCCAAACCTAACTTATTAAATGTGGCTTTAACACGCGCTAAACAACGATTTGTTGCTGTGGGAGATGGAGATATTTGGTTGCGACAACCCTATTTTAGCAAATTGAAAGCATTAAATAGGTAGTTTTACGGCATTAAAACTACCTATTTTTTCTAGGATTTTCACCATACTACTTTTTTACCATCGTGAAAGTTTACCATGGTAAACTTTCACGAGATTTAAGTAATAGATCTATGTACTTACTCAAAATATTGTCAAGGCAATTTTGTGGAATTAAAGTCCAGGAGGGTATCCGAAACGTTTCGGACCCCCTCCTATTATTTGTATGAAAATATGCCGTTTTATCAGATAAGTCCGTATTTTTTTCCTATTTCATGGAAGGCGTTTATCAACCTGTCACAGTCTTCAAACGTATGTGACGACATCACGCCAATTCTAATTCGGCACATATTAGGAGGTACAACCGGAGGAAATATGGCATTGGTAAATATATCCCTGTCATAAAGTTCCTTTGTTATCTGAGTCAATATGTATTCATCTCCCACAATCACAGGTATAATAGGAGTCATCGAATTTAATGTATTGAAGCCCAATGCTTTCAATCCATTTCTTACATATTCGGCATTCCGCTTCAGTGCATTCTGAATGTCCGTATTACGCATCTCTTTGATTACTTCAAGGGATGCTGCACAAATACTCTGGGGTAAAGAGGTAGAATACATGTTGCTACGGGCATAAACCCTCAGGTAATCAATAATGTTTTGTTTGGCAGTTATAAAACCTCCTATCGATCCTATTGCTTTACTGAGCGTTCCTGTAACGATTATATTTTCGCGCTCTTTTATATCATAATAGCTTAGCGTTCCGGCTCCGTCTCCTCCAATCACTCCCGTCGCATGGGCATCGTCTATTAAAAGCAATGCATTATATTTCTTCGTAATCTCTAAGATAGCCGGAATATCGGCAATATCCCCATCCATACTAAATACTCCGTCAGTCACCACCATCATACCATCCTTGTATTGCCCGGCATTTTCTTTTAATATTTTTTCAAGTGCTTTAGGATCATTATGCTTATATCTTACCATTTTGGCACCGGACATTAGAGCCCCGTCAATTAAACTGGCGTGGTTGAGCCTGTCATATACCAGCAAGTTGTTAGGGCGTATCAATCCTACTATCACACCTATATTGGCAGTGAAGCCAGAAGAGAATAATATAGTGTCATCAAAACCGGTCAGCTTGGCTATCTCTTTTTCCAATTCATTTTGGAATATTGTCGTTCCGCTCAATAGTGGAACCCCGCCACTTCCTACTCCATAGTCAGTTATTACACGAACCGCCTTTTCCACTACTGATGGTATGCCGGTAGCATCCAAATAACTATTGGAACCGAACATCAGCATTTTCTTTACTTCATTAGTTTTTCTATCAACAACCTCGACTTCCCTACCGCAACCGGAAACCATTGGGGATTTGACGTAGATGTGTAGCGAGTTCTCTTCGTGTAGTTGGAGTTCTTTTTGAAAATTGGAGACTTTTTCCAAAATACTGCCACCGGGGCTATTCTTACATACCGAATAGTCAATTTTGAACCTAGATATGTTCTCTTTCATTTTAGTATTTATACGTTATAAATTTGTTTGCAAAGATAATGACAAAAATAAACTAAGCAAATTAAATCGTCTATAATTGAATTAGTAAAACAGCCACATATTATATTTGAATTACTTATTTGTTGCTTGTAAGGCGTAAAATACCTATATTTGCAACATATCTCATTGTTTATACAAACAAACATGCGAAGGGAGAATCAAACTGTTGGATAAACAAGCATAAGCCTTCTTTGAACAACTCTAACTGATTCTTTAGGAATGAAATTTTATTGGAGGGAAAAACGAAAATACCTCCGGACTTCTGGTGATTAAATTTTTTATTATTTAATAAGTACTATATAATAATGATGGGACAGGGAGATAAAAAAATTCGAATAAGGAGAACCAATGAACAGTTGGATAAGGAGGTAATATCTGAATTTGAAAAGCTTGTAGGTGAGTTTGGTTTTGGAAATGTTAATTTGAGTGCATTAATGAAAGCTGCTGACTTAGAAGCTAATGTGTTTTATAGAAGATATGGTTCGATGGATAATCTTTATGACAGACTGGCCAAGCAATACGACTTCTGGATCAATAATACCATTGATATTTCCACACTTAATACATTAGGACCTAAAAAGTTTTTTGCAGAAACGTTCAAGACATTGTTCAGGAATCTGTCAGAGAACAGTGTGATGCAAAAGTTGCTGCTTTACGAAATGACAACTATTAATAGTACTACAAAGAGATCTGCGGAAACACGGGATGTTATGAACTTAAACTTAATAACATTTTACGAAAATCTCTTTGCACCGGCGAAAATCAATATTAAAAGTATTGCGTCAATCCTAATAGGGGGAATTTATTATTTGATATTACATAAAGAGTGTGCTAAAATCTGCACAATAGACTATAAGACTAAAGAAGGAGAAAATGCTTTTTCAGAAGGAATCGACTTTTTAACTGACATTATTTTTGATAGGTTGGAGATGTATGACAGGGATAAAAAGGCAATCCGGCAAATGATATCAGATGGCATAAGTGAATCCAAAATATGCAAGTATATGGGCATCAATAAGAATGACCTGAAAACATTGCTTTCGGAATAGTCACAGGAGACTATATGGACAGATGTTTAAGGAAATCCTGAAGTTCTACAGCCTTCCTAATTCAGCAATATATTTAATGGCAATATCCATACGTAAAGACGAAGGTATTGCCATTATTCTTTTCATATAATGCAATCTCAATAATCGCCTTCACGTTTTCAATAAGATTCTAAATAGGTATATATACGTCTTTTTATCAATCAGTTACACTTCTTTAATTATAAATTCTCTCAATAATAGATCCCATTATATGTTTACGAATATATAATTATCAAAAAATATATTTTATTTTTTAAGAAAACCATATTTCGAATATTA
>SKER01002639.1_pt1 | contig 11408 bp, 3 predicted proteins | sample 4826961 | NCBI WGS metagenome assembly SKER01 (sample SAMN11008804, study PRJNA524170) | human gut metagenome | biome: Human fecal sample; material: Feces; isolation source: fecal sample from pouch patient p47 | host: Homo sapiens | place: Israel: Tel-Aviv | collected 2016-11-16
AAAGAACCAGGAGAGAACTTTAAAAAGAATGATGGCTTATCAGAAAAAAGCCGAGCAGATGGTCAGCAGGAAAAGAATGAACCATCACATGATCAGAAAGGGGTAAAAGCGTATGATGAACAGAAAAGAATTTTATGAATATGTCAAAGATAATGTAAAAGACTATTTGCCGGATTCATATCAGAATGGAGAAATCCGTATTGAAGAAGTTGCAAAAAATAATGGATTAAGGTTGACTGGCATTTCAATTCCACAGGGTGATCAAAGAGCTGTGCCGATGGTATATCTGGATTCTCTTTATATGGAATATGTCAATGGAAAAAATCTGGATTCCTGTGTGGGTGATGTGGCAGATATGCGTATTGAAGTGCAGGACAAAGCGGCATTTATCAATATGGGTCTTCCGGATATTTTGGATTATGAAAAAATGAAGGACAAATTACAGGTGAGAATCTGTGACCGGGAATGGAATGAAGAACGCCTGGCTGATAAAGTTGTTACCGAACATGGAGATTTTGCAGCATATTACGCAGTGAATGTGGAAGAAAACGAGGGAGGAATTGGTAGTATTCCGGTTACTGTCAATCTTATGAATGAATGGGGTGTGACAGCAGAACAAATCCAGGCAGATGCAGTGGCGGCAGACAGAAATCGTGGTGTTGTTTTGATGGACATGAATGAAATGATAAAATCCATGATTTTTGGTGAAGAAGCAGAAAATCTTTTGAATGAAAAACTGAATGTTGAAGCAATGGAAAATCCAATGTTCTGTCTTTCAAATGCACAAAAAATGAATGGTGCATCACTGTTACTGCAGGAAGATATTCGTAAGCAGATCGGTGAATGCCTGGGAAGTGATTATTTTGTTCTTCCCTCTTCAATTCATGAGGTGCTGATTCTTCCTGATAACGGAATGTTTGAAGTACCGGAATTAAATGCCATGGTACAGGAAGTCAATGAGACGCAGGTAGAGAGGCAGGAACAGCTTTCGGATAAGGTTCAGTTCTGTGATGGAAAGACAGCAGTTATGGAAAATGCCGAACGCAGGGAAGCACGTCTGGAGAAAGAAAAAGCAGCAGAAAAAGCAACTGGGAGAACAGAAGCAAAAGGTGGAATCCATGGAAAACTGGAGAAAGCCAAGGCGGAGATCAAAGCAAAAGGGACAGATACAATCCCAAAGAATAGGGCGAAAGACCTTGCCTCAGTATTATAACGAGAAATAACGATGATTTTGAGGGGACTGTGTGAGCAGTCCCTAATTTTATGAAGATGGAGGAGAAAAGAATATGGACTGGTGTTTATATGGTGATGATAAAAGAAAGGAAATGGATAGAGATTTAAAACCGGAATATCTTTTGGATGACTTACGGAGATATCAGGATGTATTTGGTGAAGAATTTGGTGTAAAAGAGCTTCTTATGCTGGAGGATATCCGGGTAAAGGCTATGATTGCCGGAGCACTTGCAGATATGCCGGAATTTCTTATTGATCAGATTGGAAAAGCAAGTAACAGTAGTAATTTTCCTTCTATGACAAGGGCAATGGAACGGATTGCCGATGTTGTAGAAGAAAAGTGGGAAGAAGAAAGGGAGTAACAGATGGCAAATAAATTATATGCAATGGAACTTCTGACGGAGGAAGTGGCAAAGGATGTTGCTGCCAATCCGCAGGAATGGATGCGGTTTCTAAATACTGCATCCAGGCTGTACCGGTACACTTTTCCGGAACAGCTCTTGATCTATGCACAGCGTCCGGGAGCAACAGCCGTGGCATCCATGGAAATCTGGAACCAGAAGATGTACCGATGGATTAAAAAGGGTTCTAAAGGAATTGCCCTGATAGATAACACATCCGGACCAAAAACGAAACTCCGATATGTTTTTGATGTGCAGGATACTTATAAGGTAAAAAATCTGGGCAGAGATCCGCAGTTATGGAATCTTAATCCAGAAGGAGAACAACTGGTGGCAGATTATCTGCAGGAGCGGCTGGCACTGGAAGCAACAGAGGGAGGATTAGCAGAGGTTCTTCACCAGGCGGCAGAAGAAAGTGTGCAGGCCTGGTTGCCGGATGCTTTCGACGAACTGCAAATGGATGTAGCCGGCACTTTTCTGGAAGATCTGGATGAACAGAATCAGAAAGTGGAGTTCCGGGAACTGATGACAAACAGTGTCTGGTATGTGTTACTGAACCGATGCGGACTGGATGTGCAGGAATATCTTGATGCAGAGGATTTTCGTCATATTACAGATTTTAACCAGTTAAAGGTTATTGGACACCTTGGAAGTTCTGTGAATGAGATCAGCAGACCGGTATTGATGCAGATTGGACGATATGTGTTGAATGACTTGGAAAAAGATCTGAAAACGGTTGCAAAAGAAAAAGAAGTAGCTTATAATGAATTTAACACGTTAATTCGTGAAAGCAAAACAAGGAACACAGAAGATAGAGGAGAAAATAAGGAGGAAACAGAGCATGAGAGAGATCACTTACAGCCAGAATGGAGAGTACCAGATTCCGGATATCAGTCTGGAGGAGACGAGAGGAACGATCGGGAAGTACGGATTGATGAGGAAAGAGTATCTGAGAAACCACAAAGTAGCCAGATTCAACATTCTGACCTTACAGAACCGTCTGGACAGTCATCTGATGGAAATCGACAGCCAGGCAAGGCAGAGAGTAGACAACCTGATGTCAGAACTTCTGGAGAAAAACCCGGCACCGGACAAAATGGCAGACGGGATGGCATGGACCAGACACATGAACCAGATCAAAGCACAGGCAGAGGAACTGGTAATTCAGGAGATTATTTACAATTAAGTCTGTTCCCGACAGAAGAGGAACAGTTAGGAGAAATAAGGAAAGCGGTAGCTGCATTAGAACAGCCAGCCGCTTTTCTTATTTCTGATGAAGTAGTAGATGATATTCTCCGCACGGGAAGTGGACAGAAAAATACACTGTTTCATATTACGGCAAGACTGATTGAAGGTCTGGATAATGAAGAAATGCAGAACTTCCTGAAGGAGGAATATGAAACAGGTGGAAAAGGATTTACCATAGATGGACAGAAAATCAGTATCTGGTATGACAATGATGGTATCCGTATCCGACGGGGAGATTCCGCCAGAAGAAACTTTGATCGCATGGTTACGTGGGAAGAAGCGGCGGACAGAATCCGGGATATGTATGAGGATAGAAGTTACGTGGATAATCTGATTTCCAATAACGCCATTGAACAGGAGCAGGAAGAAATGACCAATCTTCTTGCACTCCATTTTCGGGATACCAGCAGAAACCGGGAGGAGCAGCAATCATATTCGGACTGGCAGGATGTAGTGAGTGGAGCATGGACAGATCAAGAGGAAGCAGATGCGATTGTCTATCGTTTTGAATGGCTGCAGAAATATATGGATGAGAATCCGGGAGATTATCACCGCTGGGAGATTCAGCATAATCCGGAATATTTCCAACGCTTTCAGGATCTTCAGAGGGAGCGTTCCTGGGTAGACCAGAAATTTACGGTCGAACGTCCGGCCCTTTCCTTTATCACACAGGATGAGATAGATGCAGTCCTTAGAAGAGGCGGGATCACTGCCGGAGGACGGAATCGGATCTATGAGTATTTCATGGAACATCACGATATAAAGGATGCAGCTGAGTTTCTGAAAAATGAGTATGGTACAGGTGGAGCAGCACCTGGGATACCGGGAGCGTATGAATCCGATGCTTCCCATGATGCGAAAGGATTAAAACTTGCGAAAGGGAAGATTGGCAGTCCAGATGTAGAAGTTCTATTAAAGTGGAATAAGGTTGCAGAACGTGTCCGTCAGCTGATTCGCACCGATGATTTCTTATCACCGGAAGAACTGGAAAAGTATGAAGAACGGCAGGAAGCACAGAGACAGGCGGATCTGGAAGGAGCTCAGCAGGCTTTGGAAGTGGAGCAGGAAGGCTCTGATCAGCAGGAAATACGAGAGGAAAATCAGGAACCGTCGGAAGTTGAGACACAACCGGAAGCAGTAGAAGATGCAGAAAAAAAGGAAGATATAACACCAGAACAGTCTGATATTCCAGCAACAAACTTCCATATCACAGATGATGAACTGGGACAGGGAACACCAAAGGAAAAGTTCCGTGCTAATATCATGGCAATCCAGCTTTTAAAGAAATGCGAGGAAGAAAACCGCAATGCCACACCAGACGAACAGGAGATTTTATCCCGATATGTAGGCTGGGGAGGTCTTGCTGATGCTTTCGATGAAACAAAATCCGCATGGGAGACGGAATATCTGGAATTAAAGACAGTCCTTACACCGGAAGAATATGCAGCAGCCAGAGCTTCTACCTTAAATGCCCATTACACACAGCCAATCGTGATTGAAAGTATGTATCAGGCGTTGGAAAATCTGGGATTTACAAAAGGAAATATCCTGGAGCCATCCATGGGTGTTGGTAACTTCTTTGGAATGCTTCCTGAGAAGCTGAACCAGTCAAAACTCTATGGTGTGGAACTGGACAGTATCAGCGGTAGAATTGCAAAACTGCTTTACCCAGATGCCAATATCCAGATTAAAGGTTTTGAGAAGACAGATTATCCGAATGATTTCTTCGATGTGGCAATCGGAAATGTGCCATTTGGAGCTTATAAAGTGAATGACAGGCAATATGACCGCTATAATTTTATGATTCACGATTATTTTCTGGCAAAGACAATCGACCAGTTGCGTCCGGGTGGTGTGGCAGCTTTGATCACAACAAAAGGAACCATGGATAAAGCATCACCGGAAGTCCGAAAGTATCTGGCAGAACGTGCCGATCTCCTTGGAGCCATCCGCCTGCCGAACACAGCATTCAAAGCAAATGCAGGAACGGAAGTCAGTGCAGATATTTTATTCTTCCAGAAGCGTGACAGCATGACAAAAGAGATGCCGGAGTGGGTGAATCTTGGAAGTGATGCCAATGGAATTACGGTCAATCAGTATTTTGCAGACCATCCGGAAATGATTCTGGGTGAGATGAAAGAGGTATCCGGTCCGTATGGTATGGAAACAACCTGTATGCCGATAGAAGGTGCTGATCTTGAAGTCCAGCTTGCAGAAGCTGTCAGGAATATTCATGGAAATATGGCACCTGCAGTTGATGTGGATGCAGAACTGGATGATGTACCAGAGAGTATCCCGGCAGATCCGAATGTTCGTAATTACAGTTATGCGGTTGTAGATGATCAGGTATATTACCGTGTTAACTCTCTGATGAATCAGGTAAAGATGCCTGCCGCTACTGCAGAACGTGTAAAAGGTATGGTGGAGATCCGAGACACGGTGCGTGAACTGATTGCCATGCAGATGGAAGAATCCGTAACAGATGAAGAAATTCACAAACAGCAGGAGAAATTGAATCAAGTATATGATGCTTACACAGCAAAGTATGGAGTCATCGGAAGTAATGCAAACAAGCGGGCGTTTTCTGATGACGCTTCTTATTGTCTGTTGTGTTCTCTGGAAGACCTGAACGAAGATGGAACATTGAAGCGAAAAGCAGACATGTTTACGAAACGAACCATCAAAAAGGCAGTGGCGGTAACCAGTGTGGAAACTGCGACAGAAGCCTTAGCATTATCATTGAATGAAAGAGCAAAGGTGGATCTGTCCTATATGGCACAGCTGACAGGAAAGACAGAAGAAAAAATCACGGAGGAACTGGTTGGAGTTATATTTAAGAACCCACTGACAGACCAGTGGGAGAGTGGAGATGAGTATTTATCTGGAAATGTCAGGGAGAAGTTAAACACAGCAAGAACCTTTGCAGAGAATCACCCGGAATTCACACCGAATGTCCGTGCATTGGAAGCAGTTCAGCCAAGAGAACTGGAAGCATCTGAAATCGAAGTAAGGATTGGGGCAACCTGGATTGAACCATCGGATTATCAGGACTTTATGAGGGAACTGCTTCATACTCCGTGGTATCTTGCGCAGAAGGAGATACAGGTAAAATATTCTGAGGTGAATGGTGAGTGGCGGATTACCGGGAAAAATGCAGACAGTCCAAGAAATGCGTTTGCCTATGCAACGTATGGAACCGAGAGGGCAAATGCTTACCGGATTCTGGAAGATACACTGAATCTGAAAGATGTTCGTATCTATGATAAGAGTGTCAATGAAAATGGGGATGAGATTCGTGTCCTCAATAAAAAAGAAACTATGCTGGCATCACAGAAACAGGATGCCATGAAAGCAGCATTTAAGGATTGGATTTTCAAAGATCAACAGAGACGTGAAAGACTGGTAAGAGTTTATAATGAACGGTTTAACAGTATCCGTCCCCGTGAATACGATGGCAGTCATCTGACTTTCCCAGGAATGAACCCGGAAATTGAACTTCGCCCACATCAGAAAAATGCTGTCGCACATCAGCTTTACGGGGATAATGTGCTTCTGGCTCATGTAGTAGGAGCTGGGAAGACCTACGAGATGGTAGCGGCTGCAATGGAGAGCAAACGTCTGGGATTATCACAAAAGAATCTATTTGTCGTGCCGAACCATCTGACAGAGCAGTGGGGAGCCGAGTTCCTGCAGTTATATCCGGGAGCCAATATCCTGGTGGCAACCAAGAAAGATTTTGAACCGGCGAACCGGAAAAAGTTCTGTGCCAGAATCGCTATGGGAAACTATGATGCGATTATCATCGGTCATTCCCAGTTTGAGCGTATCCCAATCTCTGATGAGAGGCAGGAAGCCATGCTGCGGAAGCAGATTGACGATCTGGAAATCGCAATCCAGAGTGCAAGATATGAGCAGGATGGCGGCCGCTATACGGTAAAGCAGATTGAAAAGACCAGAAAAACGCTGATGACAAGACTGGAGAAGCTGAATCAGAAAGAGAAAAAGGATAATGTAGTTACCTTTGAAGAACTGGGAGTGGATCATCTGTATGTAGACGAGGCACACAGTTATAAAAATGCGTTCCTTTATACAAAAATGAGAAATGTAGCCGGAATTGCCCAGAACGAAGCACAGAAATCAGCAGATATGTTTAATAAATGTCAGTATCTGGATGAGATTACCGGTGGAAAAGGCATTACCTTTGCAACGGGCACACCGATCAGCAACAGCATGACGGAACTTTATGTCATGCAGAGATATCTGCAGAACAGCAAATTACAGAATATGGGCTTGGGATTATTTGATTCCTGGGCATCCACGTTTGGAGAGGTTGTGACCAGCATTGAACTTGCACCGGAAGGAACCGGATACCGAGCAAAATCCAGATTCGCCAGATTCTATAATATCCCGGAACTGATGAATATGTTCAAGGAGATTGCAGATATCAAGACTTCGGATCAGTTGAATCTTCCAGTACCGGAAGCGGAATACGAAACTGTAGTATTGAAACCAACAGAACAGCAGAAAGAAATCGTAGCAAGCCTAGGAGAGCGTGCGGAAGTGGTAAGAAACGGTGGCGTAGATGCTAGTGTAGACAATATGCTGAAAATTACCAATGACGGAAGAAAACTGGCACTGGATCAGCGATTGGTCAATGAACTATTGCCAGACGATCCGGGCAGTAAAGTGTCGGTCTGTGCAGAAAAAAGCTATGAAATCTGGAAAGATACAGTTGTACAGAAATCGGCGCAGATCATTTTTTGTGACTTGAGCACACCGAAAGGCGATGGCAGTTTCAATGTTTACGATGACTTGAAACAGAAGCTGATGGCGAAAGGTGTACCGGAAAAAGAAATTGCATTCATTCATGATGCAAATACCGAAGCAAAGAAGACGGAGCTGTTTGGAAAAGTAAAATCTGGGCAGGTTCGTTTTTTGATTGGTTCAACAGCAAAGATGGGTGCCGGTACCAACGTGCAGGATCGTCTGATTGCTCTGCATCATCTGGATATTGGCTGGAAACCGTCTGATCTGGAGCAGAGGGAAGGACGTATCATCCGGCAGGGAAATCACAATAAAAAGGTTTATATCTTTCGGTATGTGACAGAATCCACCTTCGACAGCTACATGTGGCAGTTGATCGAAAATAAACAGAAGTTCATCTCCCAGATTATGACGAGCAAAGCACCGGTCAGAAGCTGCGAAGATGTGGACGAAGCGGCACTGTCCTATGCAGAGGTTAAGGCACTGGCAACTGGAAATCCGGCAGTAAAAGAAAAGATGGCACTGGACGTGGATGTGGCAAAACTGAAACTTTTAAAAGCCAATCACATGAATAACCAGTACCGTCTGGAAGATGATATTGCAAGAAATTTTCCACAGCAGATTGCAAAATTGACCGAGACTATTGATAGCTACAAAGCGGATATTGCCCATTATCAGGAGCATAAAATCACAGATCCAGAACAGTTTTCCATGGAGATCAGCGGCAAAGTATTTACAGAAAAGAAAGAAGCAGGAGCGGCACTACTGGCAGTCTGCAAGGACATGAAAGCAGTCGATGCAGCAATGGATATCGGAAACTATCAGGGATTCAACATGAGAATCCAGTTCGACAGCTGGAGTAAGGAGTTTATCCTGTCTGTGAAGCATGAATCGGTATCGAAAGTTCATCTGGGAGCAGATGCCCTGGGAAATATCACCCGTATCAATAATCTTCTGGAAAGCTATCCGGAGAAACTGGCAGAAGCGGAGCAACGATTGGAAACGGTACAGGAGCAGCTTACAAATGCCAAAGAGGAAGTTGGAAAGCCATTCACAAAAGAAGAGGAACTGAACCAGAAACTGGAGCGACTGTCAGAACTAAATGCCCTTCTTAATATGGATGAACGGGAAGACACAGAAGCAGAGCAGTCAGAATCGAAAGAGAAAGAAGAACGACCGGCACGTGGTTCTATCCATGAGAAATTGCAGATTTATAAAGAAAAAAGCCAGCGGGAAAGCGAGAATGGCAGGGAAGATAGAAAAAGGGACTTCGGTCTGGAATAAGAAAACAGGAAAGATGGCATAATTTGGTAGAAAGAATGTTCTGCCAGTTATGCCACTTTTGGGAATACAGGAGGAACTTATATGGCGAGAAACATGATAACAGGAATAGAAACGCAGAAAATGCAGGAATATACACAGGAACAAATAGACCGTGCAGAACACATGGGAATAGCAATTCCAGCGGACGTAAAAGAACAGATTTTTGAATATGCAAATCTGGTTGGCGAAGAAGAGAAAGTAAGGACGCTGGTAAGAAATCTGGCAGATGCAGTCAATCGGTCAGATGAAGATAGAGTAGAGGAACTTCTGGATGATGCCCAAATGGATATTCAGGACTTACCAGATCCAACCATAGGCAAGCTGGAACTTCGGGATTATGGATATACAGCAGAGGATATGGTGCCGCTTAGAAAAGCAGCAGCCCTGGATTATCACAGAATGGGTTCTAAAATCTATTGCCTGGGTAGTGATGGCAGCAAGGGAGAGTATGCAAGTAAAGAAATGATACAGGCACATGAAGGGCTGTTTGGCATGGAATCACAGATGTGGGAACGGATAAGGGATCAGGATCTGGATTATGCAGATGAAGATTTTGGAGCATTTCAGGAGCCGATGAATGTGATTGGACAGGAAGAAGCTCTGAAATTATATGATGCCGGAGCAGATATCTATCTGATTACCAATTTTTCATCACCAATCTATGTTACAGAGCGAATGGAGATTGAACGAGGTCCGGAGCATTATCAGATGTCTACAGAAGAACTGGAACGATTCCGCAATTTGGAATGGGAGATGCAGAAATATCCGCAGATTCAGTCTTTGAAAGAGGCAAATCTGCTATTAGGGACAAGACGAACATTCGGTATTTATCAAATAAGAGATGGTTTGCCAGGTGAAAACTATGCGTTTATGAATATGAGCTTCATTGAAAGTCACGGGATGCAGATTAAAAAAGAAGACTATGAACTGGTCTATGTGGGAGAATTATTTGGAAATATGTCGCTAGATGATATATTTGAACGATTCAACATCGACAGACCAGAAGACTTTCGAGGACATTCCCTGTCTGTCAGTGATATCGTAGTTCTGAATGAGGGGGGAAAGGTAACCGCTCATTTTGTAGACAGTATCAGTTTTGAACAGCTAGATTCTTTCCTGAATCTGGAAGAACAGGTTCTTAGTGAACTGGCATATGAGGTAGGAGAACGTTACTTTGCTATTCAGAGAACAGAAGGAGGATATGATTATTCCTTTTACGATGAAGATTTCCGCCTGATGGATGGTGGCGTCTATGAAAATGGTGAAATTTCTATTGAAGAAGCGGCAGAGGAACTTTTGGAAGACGAAGGATGGACTGGAGAACGCATCCGTGGGGATTATGATCAGTTGATGGAAAAGGTAGAAGAAATGGATGAGGTTGTAATGGCAGAGATTCAGAAAAGCCAGGGCGAATATAAGCCATTGGCAAAGGTAGAAGAACTGGAAGAGGCAAATTATAACATGATTGATAATGTCCTCAATAATATGCCACCGAAGAAAGAACCGTATCTGGAATACTTTGCCGCAGAATGTGATGAGTTCCATGATATGGGAGCTTATGAAAAAAGTACCGATGTTAATCAGATTGCTGCGGTTTATGAAAAATATAGGGAGAATCCTGAGAATGCCTATCGAGTATGCAGTATGGGGATTATCTATCGTGATCCGGAAGACAGTTACTATGATGATGCTGAATTTGCAATCGTAAAAGGAAATACAGTACTTGGAAATCTGATGGACGATGTTCGATTTTATGGAGAACTTGCACTGATACGGGAAGGGATTGAGAAAATTCATGATGCATTGCCGGACTATAAGTATGTACCAATGCGGGATGTTCGGGAAGCAATGTATCCAGAGAAGATGACCACAGAACAGTTGGCAGAGGCATTGGATGAGATTGCAGAAGCTTTTGATCCGTATGAGTATCGAGATAATGTGGAGACGGGAGAAAATACGGTACAAGAGGTGATGTTGGATTTGCAGAGTGGCAATACACATTCTTATATTTCTTATCTGAAGGATATTGTAGACGAAGAATGTGACCAGTCTGTGCGTGCAGGTGTATTGATTGAAAGACTGAAAGTCTATGAGCCGGAGTTTCCAAAGAATCTGGAACCAATGGTGTATGTAAACTATTGTGAAGAAAGTGCTCTCATGAATCCAAGATGTCAGAAGTTATCCGAGCTGGATGCAAAAACAGCAGAAATGGATAAAGAATGGTATGCAAAACGTGATTCGAAGACAGAGGAACCTACAAAAATCGCAAAGATATATGTGACTGTATATTATGCGGAAAAAGGTGAACAGATGCTGCATCATTTCAAGAAGTCAATAGATATTGGAAATGGACATGGCGGTATTGTGAGTCAGTTGAAGTATGATAATGAAATGAAGCTTACAGATGAGTATTGGATCAATTACCAGAAAGGTAAAGGA
>SKER01002644.1_pt1 | contig 11385 bp, 9 predicted proteins | sample 4826961 | NCBI WGS metagenome assembly SKER01 (sample SAMN11008804, study PRJNA524170) | human gut metagenome | biome: Human fecal sample; material: Feces; isolation source: fecal sample from pouch patient p47 | host: Homo sapiens | place: Israel: Tel-Aviv | collected 2016-11-16
CGAAGAAGGCGACCTGGCCACCAAGCTCTGCGGCGACGGCCTTAATCTTGTCCCAGCCCCGCTCGGAGTGGCTAACCACCATCACCTTAGCGCCGACCGTCAGCATGGCCCGGGTGTAGTATTCACCCAGTCCCGAGGCCCCGCCGGTGATAATGGCGACCTTGTCAGTTAATTTGAAGCTGTTGATGTTGAACATGGTGTTCCTCCTAAATGTCAAAGTCTTTGAGGGTGGTTAAATCGCGGGTGAGTTGAGGTTCTTCAACTGGGTACTCAAGGGCGATGGGTAGGGTTTGATCAAACTGCTTGAGTAGGTTTTGCCAATCCAATTGGCTACCTACAAAGCTGGTGGTGGTTGGCTTCCCATCTTCAACCTGGTAACCCTTTAGGTGGACGTAGCGAGTGTACGGGAGCAGGGCCTTGGTGGTGTCATCCTCGTCTTGGTTGGTGTAGACCCAGTTCCCCAGGTCGTTGACAAAGCCAATGTTAACCTGGTTGTCCTTGGCGACCTTAAAGAAGTTCAGCAGGGGGGCCAAGGTCGCGTTTTGGATGGTTTGATCATTTTCGATGTTGAGTTGGATCGAATCCGGGACCACCTTGGCTAAGTACGGCAGCTCCGCCACGCTTTGGTCGGTAAACTGACCTAAGTTAAATTTAAGGTAGCTAACCCCGAGTGCCTGGGCTTCGGCAACGTACTGAAGTAAGTCTTGGGTAACGTGACCGTCAACGAAGAGGTCAGCGGGCACGGATAAGAAGAAAGTTAACCGGTTGGCTAACCGGAGTTGGTTTAACGCGGCCAGTTCCGGTAGGGTGAAGCGAAGGTATTCCCGGCGTAACTCAAAGTTGGTGATTCCTAGACCGAGGAGCTGTTTGATGATGGTGATTTGGTCAACTCCTTGGTCGTGAGCGGCTTGAGCGATAAGGGTGTTTAAGACAATGCGATTTGGTTCAACCATGATGGCCCTCCTAAAAATGGTAGTGACGTTTTTGGTTTACCGGTTTCCTGAACTGGACACTATCAGGGTAATCGAAAAGCGTTTTCCTGTCAAGAAATAAAAAAATTAAGGTGACCGATATAGCTTTAAATATATAGGATATAGATTTGTTCAATGGTTTACAAACTTTGGGAAAGCGGTTGACTAAGGCGGCCGGTGGGGGTAATCTGGAAACGATTTCAGATGGTTAACCGATTTCCCGGAAAACTGGACAATCAAATTTCGAGGTGAACTTAATCATGCTGAATATCATCATTGGGCTCTTGCTCATTGCCACCTTCATCGGCTTGGTCGTCTACGTCATGAAGGGCGGCGACATCATGATCGGCTTCTTAGTGATGACGATCCTGTGGATCATCATTGGGGGAATTCCGATCAACCAAGCCGCAAATGAAATTATTGCCGATCCAGCGATGAAATACGGATCCACCATTATGGTGATCGTGTTTGGTTCTTGGTTTGGGCGCGTGTTAGTTGATACCGGGATCGCCGGCGACATTAGCAAGCAAGCCATTAAAATTAGTTACCGTTACCCCATTTTGGCGGCGATCTTTGTTTGCTTAATCACTGCCTTTATCTTTACCAGTGCCTATGGGGTAGGGGCTGTCATTGCCATCGCCGTGATTTTGTTGCCGATTCTGGAGTCGTTAGGGCTGAAGAAAAACGTGGCCGTGAGCGCCTTTGTTATGTCGATTGGGGCGCCGATGTACGTCAATATCGTCATCGTTAAGCAGATTCAACTCTTCTTCCCCAAGGTTGTTTACGGACCAAAGTACCTAACCTTTGGCTTTAGTGCCATGGCGGTTCAGTTGGTAGTCGTAATCCTATTCATTTTGTTACACGCTAAGAGCATTCACAAAAACGAAGATCAGAGTCTGGAAAAGGAGAAAGAGGGCACCAAAAAGGTCAACAAGCTTACTTATATCCTGCCGATCTTACCAGTCTTGGTGAACATCTTGTTCAAGTGGGAACCAATCCCGGGGCTCTTGTTAGCCATCATCTTAGCACTTCTGTTGACCGGAAAGTTTAACCATGGCTACAAGGCAATGCTCGATTTTGTCAACACGACGATCAAGAAGTCGATCTCAGACATCTCGACTTTGATCGTGATGTTAATGTTCTTGGCCATGTTTAGCGCCGTAGCAGTTAAGGTGACGGGGCGCTTTAACGACGTTTTAACGGCAATTATCCCCCAAGACCCGTGGGTGTTAGCACTCACGATTGGGATCCTGTCACCGTTGGCCCTCTTCCGGGGACCGTTAATGGTTTGGGGCGCTGGTTCCGCTACTGCGGCTGTCTTAGCGGCCACTGGCTTTTTCAATCAGTACTTTGCCTTTGCCATGATTATCATTCCGTCCGTTTCAATGGCGGTCTCGGCATGTATCACCCAGTCGTGGAACCTATGGGCGGTCCAAGAAACTAAATTACCAGTCAAAACCTTCTTGAAGACCGGGGTACCGTTTGGGTGGATCACTTGTATCCTAAACGCCATCCTCGCCGTGCTAATGTTTAAGTAGGTTTAGGGTGGGGATAAAACCTGTCGCAAAGGAAAAAGCCGGCCGGCTCGCAATTGGGTTTGCGAATCGGTCGGCTTTGATTTTGATGAGGAGTAATTCTCCCCCCTGATTGCCTAGTCTTCCTTGTCTTCAGTGGCGAGGTGCAGCCCACGGTGCTCAACACTGGTGGAGAAGACGATTTGGGTGCTGGTTTTGCCAAAGCGGCTTTGGATGTCGTTGATGAATTCATCTAAAGCGGCGGTGGTTTCAAAGACCACTTCCATCACTTCGGAATAGTCGCCGGTGATGCAGTTGCATTCAATCACGTTGGGAATTGAGTCCACGTACGGGTAGAATTCCTTTTTTTGGCTGGGTTCGAGTTGAACCTGGATGAAGGCCTTAACGTGGTAATTGAGCTTTTCCAGGTTTACAGTGGTGTGGTAGCCGGTGATAATGCCGGCCTTTTCTAGCTTGTTAATCCGGGCGGCGATGGCGGGGGAAGAAATAAAGCAGGCCGCTGAAAGTTCCTTTAAGGAGACCCGGGCGTTTTTTTGCAGCATGTTGATGATTTTTTGATCGATGGTATCCATAAGTGAGCGTCCCTTCATATGAACCTATAACGTTTGTGAGAATTTTAGGCGTTTTGGATTCAAAAGTCAATTTTGTTGCAGCTCCGAGTGATCCCGCCTTTTGAAAGCCTTTTATCAATGGTATAATGAGTGAAAGAGTTGAGTGAATGGAGGTTACTTTTATGAGTCAAGAATACGAAAACATCTTGGTTCCGGTTGACGGATCCAAGCAAGCAGAACTGGCCTTCAACAAGGCGGTGGCAACGGCCAAACGTAACGGCGCCCACCTTGATTTACTAAACGTGGTCGACACCCGGGCGATGTCTTACAACTTCGCCGGCATGTCTGACGGAAGCATTGCCTACCAATTGGTTGATAAGTCCAAGGAGTACTTAGATGAACTGCTGGAACGGGCCAAGAATGAAGAAGGCTTTGACAACATCGACATTCACATCCGGTTGGGGAACCCTAAGACGGTGGTTTCCTTTGATTTCCCACGCGACCACCACAATGACTTGATCATGATGGGGGCGAGTGGCCTTTCCCGGGTTCAACGGGCGATGGTTGGCTCAGTGACCTCCTTTGTAAAGCGGAACGCCCAAGTGGACGTGCTGGTGGTGCGGACCGACGTTAACAATAAGTTGCCGGAAAAGTAAAAAAAGAAGTGCGAACCAACCCGTCGGCAGGCCGTATGACTAAGCTAGGACGAACGGTTGATGCGGTACGCATCGTTCTTCGGCCTGCTTAGGCACTAGGCCTGGGGTTGGTGAGCACGTTATCTGTGTAACAGCAAAAAGAGGTTGGAAAATAAGTCCAGCCTCTTTTTTTCGCGGCGAATTTACAATTGAAATGCAATACAAAGTAAAAAAAGAACCTCCCGCAGGAGGCTCTTGAACTGAGTAAACAGTTTTTATTGTTCTTCGTACCAGGAGTAGTGGAAGTTCCCCGGACGGTCGGTACGTTCGTAAGTGTGGGCACCGAAGTAGTCGCGTTGTGCTTGCAAGAGGTTAGCAGGCAGAACTTCTGCACGGTAGGAGTCGTAGTAGTTGATGGCTGCGGCGAGGGCAGGAACCGGAACCCCAGCCTTAACGGAGAGGGCAACCACTTCACGAATGGCCTTTTGGTACTTCTTAGCAATGTCCTTGAAGTAGTCGTCAAGAAGCAAGTTCTTGAGGGCCGGGTTCTTTTCAAAGGCATCAGTAATCTTTTGCAGGAATTGGGCACGGATGATGCAACCTTCACGCCAGATTTGAGCTAATTCACCGTATTGCAGGTTCCAGTCGTAGCGTTCGGAGTCGATCCGCATTTGTTCGAACCCTTGGGCGTAAGACATCACCTTACCGAAGTAAAGGGCTTGGCGAATCTTTTCGATGTATTCCTTCTTTTCGTCGTCGGAAAGGGTAACCTTTTCAACGTCTTCAGGAAGTTCCTTGCTTGCGGCAACCCGTTCGTCCTTCAGCATGGAGATGTAACGAGCGTAAACGGCTTCCGTGATCACGGATTGTGGTGCACCACCATCGAGGGCGGTTTCAGAAGACCACTTACCAGTACCCTTGTTAGCACCACGGTCCAAGATAACATCAACAATTGGCGTGTTCTTGTCGTCACCGAAGTCGTCCTTACGAGTCAGGATGTCGGCAGTGATTTCAACGAGGTAGGAATCAAGTTCACCCTTGTTCCATTCGGCAAAGATGTCAGCCATTTCATCAACGGAAAGGCCAAGAACGTTACGCATAACGTTGTAGCTTTCGTCGATTAATTCTTCGTCCCCATATTCGATCCCGTTGTGGACCATCTTTACGTAGTGACCTGCACCGTTCGGGCCGATGTAGGAAACACATGGCTTGCCGTCTTCAGCCTTAGCGGCGATTTGGGTCAGGATTGGGGCAACCAGATCGTAAGCTTCCTTTTGACCACCTGGCATCAGGGAAGGACCTTGGAGGGCACCCAATTCACCACCGGAAACACCCATTCCGATGAAGTTGATCCCAGATTCGTCCAGCTTAGCGTTGCGGGCCATGGTGTCGTGGAAGTTAGTGTTCCCACCGTCGATTAAGACATCACCCTTGTCCAGCAGCGGAAGCAGTTCGTTAATAACAGCGTCAGTACCCTTACCGGCTTGAACCATCATCAGGATTCGACGAGGCTTTTCCAGGGAGTTAACGAAGTCTTCAATCGTGTATGAAGGCACGAGCTTCTTTTCGCTGTGGTCGCGCATCATTTCGTCAGTCCGTTCACGGTGACGGTTGTATACCCCAACCGTGAAACCGCGACTTTCAATGTTCAGCGCCAGGTTCTTACCCATGACGGCAAGACCGATTACACCAATTTGTGCCGTTTGATCAGCCATTGTGTTGTCACACTCCTTAAATAAACAATTACTTACATACAAGTGACATTATAACAGAAAGTACGAACGGGTGAACATAAATTTGCTAATCTTTGCACAATATAAAAATGGTAAACAACGATAGGTACTTGTGAAGATAGGCAATTTATTGGGGTAAAACAAAAGGTGTCTAATCCGTGGGTACTTTCTCAATAGATAGTACAGAAACCTAAGATATTAAGCCCTATTCACCGGCGAAGATATTTGCAACCGTGTGATTAGCAGTTTGGTTCGTTTGTTGAACTGCATGGGTATCTGATAGGGAATTGACCGAAGAGATCCCCGCTCCTGCTAAAGCAAACACGGCAACAAAACTACGTAAAATGTTCATAAGTTAATTAACCTCTCTCAATATTCTTTCTCTCACAAAGTAATATACTAGCTAGCTTGTTTAGATTACAAGCCCAGTCAGCTGGTAAATTCTTAAGTAACCGTTATCATTCTCAAAAACTAATTTCATTAAGAATAGAAACCGTGGAATGGCATTAAAGCGGTTTTACATGTTAATAAATAAAAGGCGTCCTCGTAAAACCATGCTTGTTAAAACGGTTGAAGTGATATATCGCGATTGAGAAATAAAAAGGTTCCTGTGCGTGGGAACCTTAAATTAAAGTTAGTGTACGTTGAATGACTGAGCGTTCTTTGCGATCACGTTAACATATTGGTGTGAAAAATTGGTGTGCGACAAAGCGTGGATTGGTTGGAGCACGATTCCAGAACCAAGGACAGCTAGTACAGCGAAAGTGCGAAATACTCCCATTGATATAATCCTCTCTCTCAAAATGTGATTATCTTTATCTCTTAAGGTTAGTATACCGTTAAAACAGATATATACAAGGGCTTAAAAACCCTTTCATACCAAGAAAGCGCATAACTTTTGACGGTTTTTCCAAGCAGTAAATCATACAATGAACTAAATAAATATTTTCACGATCACATATAGCGGAGTAAGTGCTTATGTATCAACCTTTATAACTTGTGATCATTAGGACTAAACACTGATTCCATAGCGAAAAGGCCTTTACAACTTTGTAAGTACGCTATATTATTAAAGCGTTTTCAAGGAATGGTATAGGATTTATAACCTAGCGAGAAAACATATTTTTTTACAGCATAATGTTTACGTGAACATTTTTAACTAGTCGGAGGCGAAAAAATGAAGAGCACTTCTGTTACTACAACTAGTACGGGTCCTAATCCACCAGATGGAGCAGCGGTTAAGGACGAGATGATGAACGACTCAAGTAAGCGGATCCCAACTCGTCAACAAATCGCATATGGATTTGGGGACTTTGGGAATGGGTTCATGTTTGACCTTGGCCAGTCTTACTTAACGAAGTTCTGGATTGATGGTGTTGGGATTGGATCCGGGGTTGTTGCCGGGATTTTTGCATTCACTAAGATTTTCGATGCCTTTATGGACCCAATTGCTGGATCAGTTATCGATAATCGAAAGAAGATTGGTAAACAGGGTAAGTTCCGCCCGGTTATGATGATTTCAGCAATCATCCTTGCAATTATGACGGTTATCACTTTTACGATGCCGGATGGATTATCGATGACCCAAAAGATTATCTACGCATACGCTACTTACATGATCTGGGGATTGGTTTACTCGTTTACTAATGACCCTTATGGATCACTTGCGTCGGTTATGTCGCGTAATTCGCAAGACCGTAGCTTTATGGCAACTTGCCGGCAAGTAGGTTCTGTTGGGGCTCAATTTATTGCTGGGGTTGCCTTCATTCCGCTGACTGTCATGATTGGTGGCAGCGATCAACGTCTGGGTTACTTCTGGGCATCAGTTGTCTTCGCTGTCATTGGGGCATTAATGTTTTTAGTTTGTTTCTTAGGGACGAAGGAAAACGTTAAGGTTAACCGGAAGACCCACGAAAAAGAAGGGTTTAAGGACTACATTCGTGTCATCTTCCATAACGGGCCACTGGGGGCTTTGATCTTAATGACCTTATTCACCATTTCAGCAATGAACACTAATAACCAAATGATGGTCTTCTACGCTGAATACAACCTTGGGAATATTGGATTGCAGCCAATCATTAATGCCATCATGATGGGATGCTCCATCGTTGGGGTGTTCATGATTCCTACTTTGACGAAGCACTTTGGTCAAAAGCGGACCGCGATGTGGAGCTTTTTTATTGGGGCGATTGCCAACATTTTGAACTTCTTGATTCCAGATAACGTTGTGACGTTCATTGCCTTAGTTACGATTGGTTATACTGCTTTGGCAATTCCGAACGGGATTACTTGGGCGATGGTTTCTAATGCGATTGACTATGGTGAATGGCACTCAGGGATCCGGAAAGAAGCAATCACTTACGCTGCCTTTAACTTCTCGCGTAAAATTGCTCAGTCGCTTGCTGCACTTGTTAGTGCGGGAGTATTAGCCGTTACTGGATACGTAGCCAATGCAAAGCAATCACCTGAAGCTCTACGGGGTATTAAGGCAGCAATGACGCTTTATCCAGGGGTTTGCTTGATTTTAGCCGCCATTATCATTGGCCTTTTGTATAAGCTTAATGACGAAAACTTTGCCAAGATTGCGGATGACCTTGATCACGGTCGTTGGGAAAAGGGTAAGATTGGCGAACGCTAAGATTTGAGTTGAACTAGAAGTATTTTTGGAGGAATTAACATGGATTTACAACTACTACTTAACGATGTACATGAAATTTTTGCAGATATTGATGCTAATAAGAGCTTTGATGGTTTGAGCAACAGGGGAATCTACGTACCATCAATTCAAGTTGATCGTCGTAACGTTTACTTCATTCTTCACGAAAAGGATGACCAGGGCTACACGCAAAAGAGTTTAGTCGTTTACGAAAACCGTCTGACGGTTGACGACTTTGAAGCTGTTGAAAGCCTTGAAGATGGTGATTCAACACTAGTCGTTGGTGAATTAAACGAGGTAAACAATAAGGCGTTGGCAAAGCGGTTCCCTTGGATCCGGCCAGTTTCCCGTCGTAACTACAAGTATAGCTTTGGGGTTGGTGACCGGCTGGGTAACGCCTCTAACGCTCACCTTCGTCTATTGAAGGGTCGCGGCATTTTACCTGTTTTGGCTCAACAATCAATTCGTGAACTGATGTTAATGCACCGGACGAACACGGATGTCTTCCAATCAGCTTCCTGGGCAGTCTTTGAAGAAGGCTTTACTTACGGTTGGGGTGCCGATGGTGACCACGTTAAGACTGAATACGAAGTTGACTACGCCGTTAAGGTTGGTTGCTCGATGATCACTCTTGACTGTACTGAAGTGATCAACAACGATGCCGTTAACCTGAGTGAAGAAGAATTGGATAAGCAATTCAACGCTCTGGATGATGACCAAAAGAAATACTTCAACGATACGTACCTCGATAAGACGTTCAAGGTTGGTGACTCTGAAGTGCACTTCACCAAGCATGACGTTGAAGAATCTGTATTAACTTTCTATGGTGCCATTCTCTTTGCCGCTCAAATTTACAAGGACTTCGTTGTTCCTTACAACTTGGACTTTGAAATTTCAATGGATGAAACGCCATACCAAACGACTAATCCAAATCACTTCTTCTTTGCTAACGAATTACACCGCCGGAACATCACCCCTGTTACGATGGCTCCACGGTTCTACGGAGAATTCCAAAAGGCCATTGACTACATTGGTGATAAAGACCGCTTCGAACGTGAATTGGTGGTTCACGAAGCCATTGCTGAACACTTTGGCTATCGTCTGAGCATCCACTCCGGTTCTGATAAGCTTTCTGTTTACGAAATCATCGGCCGGGTTGCTAAGAATGGTTGGCACGTTAAGACGGCCGGCACGAACTGGCTGGAAGCATGCCGGGTTGTTGCCCACAAGGATCCTAAGCTGATGGTTGAAATGTACAAGTACGCTTACGAACACTTGGATGACGTTAAGGACTTCTACGTCTTCAACGCTCAGACTGACGGTAAGGCACCAAAGCCAGAAACCATCAATGAAGATAACATTATTACTGTTCTTGGTGATGATGATGGTCGTCAAGTGCTCCACACGATGTACGGCTCACTTTTGAACTTAGAACACAACTACCACTATGTATTCCGTGACAAGTTCTGGGATGTATTGAAGAAGAACCAAGATCTTTACGACCGGTACTTAAACATCCACATTGCAGAACACATCGACCTCCTGCAAGGGAAGTACAAGAGTAAGGAAGAGGCTTTGGAAGCCCACGAACCAAAGACTGATATTTCCAAGGAATACTAAGAGTAAAGGAGCATATAAAATGACCCTTTTAAATGACGACTTTTTGCTGAGTAATGAAACGGCTAAGAAGTTGTTCCATGACTACGCATCCAAGATGCCAATCATCGACTTCCACTGTCACTTAAACCCAGTCGAAATTTACGAGAACAAGAACTACCCGAACTTAACGCGGATTTGGATCAACGAAGACCACTATGGTGATCACTACAAGTGGCGTTTGATGCGGGCAAACGGGACGGATGAGAACTTGATCACTGGTGATGGTGACGAGTATCAAAAGTTCATTGAATGGACTAAGGCGATCCAAAATGCCTACGGGAACCCATTGTATGAATGGACCCACCTGGAACTGAAACGGTTCTTCCACATTGATGATGAATTGAACCTGGAAAACGCGCCAAAGATTTGGGAAAAGGCCAACGCCCTTCTACAAACGGATGACTTTAAGCCGCGGAACTTGATCAAGAACATGGGGGTTAAGGTTGTCTGCACCACCGACGATCCAGCGTCTGACCTCAAGTACCACAAGTTGTTGAAGGAAGAGGAAGCTGAAAATGGCTTTAAGACTTTACCGGCAATGCGCCCGGATAAGTTGATTCAAATTGACCGGGATGGCTTTGGTGACTACCTGAAGGAATTGGGTGAGGTTTCTGGGGTTACCATTAACGGCTTTGAAGACATTATTAAGGCACTGCGCCAACGGTTCGAATTCTTCTCTTCGATGGGTGGACGGTTGTCCGACCACTCTCTGTTGACTTATCACTTTAAGGAAGCAACGTCGGCTGAACTGGATGCCATTATTGAAAAGGGTGTTAAGAATGAAACGCTGACTCAGGATGAAATCGATCAATACCTGACGATGCTACTGGAAAACTTAATGCACTTAAACACGGAATTCAACTGGACGATGCAGTTCCACATCAACTCGATTCGGGACCTGAACAAGCCAATGTTTGACCAACTTGGCCCAGACACCGGGTACGATGCAGTTGGTACTCAACCAGACATCGTGGACAATATCGCCAAGCTCTACAGCAAGGCTCAGGAAAGCAATGATGTTCCAAAGACCATCTTCTACTCGTTGAACGACAATGATTGGATGCAACTGGCGACCTTAATGGGATGTTTCCAAGGCGACGGTGGTGTGGAACGGTTGCAATTAGGGGCCGGCTGGTGGTTCAACGACACTGCCGAAGGAATGGATCGGCAACTGCGGATTTTTGCTCAACAAAGTCTCCTCCCGCACTTTGTTGGGATGCTAACCGACTCTCGGAGCTTCCTTTCTTACCCACGTCACGAATACTTCCGCCGGGTCCTTTGCAACTTCTATGGCAAGTTAGCCGAGGAAGGACGAGTGCCGGATAACATGACTAAGTTAGGGCAAATTGTTCAAGATATTTCCTACAACAACGCCAAGAACTACTTTAATTTCTAAACGTCAGTAATATATTGCCAAGCAAAGAATATAAATCTCCTAACTACAAATTAACCTTCACAAATAATGACTAATAACTAAAATCCCGTATCCGATTGTGCGCCCGGATACGGGATTTTTGTGGCTCTACACTAAATCTTGTTGATGGATTACCATAGTGGTGATTCGTTGACAGGATTTTTTGGTTTTGAGGGCACAAAAAAAGGCCCCACCAGCCTTAAAATTCTGATCATTAACTACCACGCAAAT
>SKER01002646.1_pt1 | contig 11373 bp, 10 predicted proteins | sample 4826961 | NCBI WGS metagenome assembly SKER01 (sample SAMN11008804, study PRJNA524170) | human gut metagenome | biome: Human fecal sample; material: Feces; isolation source: fecal sample from pouch patient p47 | host: Homo sapiens | place: Israel: Tel-Aviv | collected 2016-11-16
TTCTAAAGAAAGAGGATCTCCCTTGGAAAGGCAAAAGAAAACCAAATGGTCATAGCGAAAAACGAGGAAAACAAGCATTGCGCAGAGATTTACGTGAGAGAGCAGACAGTTATCCTAATTTTAAGACAGAATTCGGTCATCTAGAAGGGGATACAATTGTGGGAGAAAAACACAAAAGTGCAATCATTACCTTAGTAGAACGCCTCTCAAAAGCCATCATCACACTGAAACCCAATGGACGGAAAGCAAGTGATATTGAGGTCTCCATCAATCAATGGTTGTCTCAAGTTCCCAGTCATCTCTTTAAGTCGATAACGTTTGATTGTGGGAAAGAATTTTCTAATTGGAAATCTATTTCGAATGCAGATGACATTGATATTTTCTTTGCGGATCCAGGATGTCCTGGCCAACGAGGTCTCAATGAACAGTCTAATGGCTTGTTAAGACGAAATGGATTACCAAAACAAATGGATTTTACGAATATTTCTCAAGATTATTTATCAGCTATAGCTGATAAAAGAAATAGAATTCCTAGGAAATCATTGAATTATCAATCTCCCTACCAAGTTTTTCTGAGTTACTTGAAAAGTCTAACTTAATTTGACAATTTAGGTTTCATAAAAATCGCTTGGTGTTTCTTATGAAACTAATGTTAACTTAATCTTTTTTGTAAAACAAGGGAATTTCCAGCAATCCTCGTAAACGGTAACTTTTTCATCTTGAACGGTCAGTTTTTTTCAGAAATTCTAGAGCAACATTTTTTAATGTCATTAAATATTCTTTATTTTTATCTTCCCAAAATAACAAAGAGAAATCATAAATAGCGAAGATTCATCCAAGCAACTTATAATGTCTTGAAGGTCATCTAGAGTAGCAAAAAACCACTTCCCATACAAGGTGGGAAATGGTTTGCTTATCTATTTTTGGTATCTAAAATAATGGTCACGGGCCCATCATTAACTAGACTAACCTGCATATCTGCACCAAAGCGTCCTCGTTCTACAGGAACATGGGTTGACAAGGATTGATTGAGATCGTCATAGAACTGACTAGCCATGTCAGGCTTTGCAGCTCCTGTAAAGGCCGGTCGGTTCCCTTTTTTCGTATCCGCAAAAAGCGTAAACTGAGAAATCGACAAAATCTGGCCACCAACATCCTTAACAGAGAGATTCATCTTGTCAGCCTCGTCTGAAAAAATGCGCATATTGACAATCTTACGCACCGCATAATCCAAATCCTCTCTGGTGTCCTCTGGACCCACTCCGACCAAGAGTAAGAGACCCTGCCTAATAGCACCAACCGTACGATCCTCAATAGCTACGGAGGCCTTTTGCACACGCTGAATCACAATCTTCATAGTAAGAGCTCCTTAACCATTGGTACGTTTAACACTGTAAACATCTGGAATAATTTTAATTTTATCCACAAGACCAGTCAATTCAATGAGGTTGGCAATTTCAAAACTCACATGAATATTGGCAAACTTCATGTCCTTAGTTGGTTGCGCATTGATCGTCGCAATACTCTTAGTCGTATTTGACAAAATTTGAAGAACATCATTTAACAGACCTGAACGGTTAAGACCATAGATGTCAATCTCAGCCAAGTAGGTTTTATTAGCATTACGCTCATCCCACTCTACTTCAATTAACCGTTGTTCATAACCTTCCTGACTCTTGATATTATGACAGTCTGAACGGTGAATGGCGATACCACGTCCTTTAGTGATATAACCTTCAATTTCGTCTCCAGGCACTGGGTTACAGCACTTGGCAATACGCATGAGGAGACCTGAGGCACCTTGGATGATAACCCCATTTTCACTCTTGACCTTAAGAACCTCTTTCTTCTCAGTCTTGACTTCACCACCCTTCATTAGCTCTTCAGCTTCAGCCTTAGCCTTAGCACGCTCTTCTTCACGACGTTCTTTTTCCGTCAAACGATTGAAGACAGCAGCAGCACTGATTTCACCAAAACCAACAGCCGCATAGAGAGCCTCCTCACTGCGTACGCTCATACGAGGAAGAATTTCCTCTATATGCTTCTTGTCCAGATATTTATTGGCAATGTAGCCCTGCTCTTGGAAGTAGCCAACCAAAAGCTCACGCCCCTTGGTGATAGAAGCTTCTTTGTCTTGATTTTTAAAGAATTGACGAATCTTATTTCTGGCCTTGGTAGTCTTGACCATCTTAATCCAGTCACGGCTAGGACCAAAAGAATTAGCATTGGTGACAATCTCAACCACGTCACCTGTCTTGAGCTTAGCAGTCAAAGGAACCATACGACCATTGACTTTAGCACCTGTAGCCTTTTCACCGACTTGGGTATGAATGGCATAGGCAAAGTCAATAGGCCCCGAATCTTTAGGCAATTCCTGAACAGCACCATTTGGTGTAAAGACGTAGATACGTTCTGAGAAAATATCCTCCTTAACAGAGTCAACAAAACCCATAGCATCGCCATTTGAAGCATCTTGGAGTTCCACGAGATCTTTAATCCAGTTCATTCCCAAAGCAGACTCTTTCGAATCTACCTTGCCCTTGATACCTTTCTTGTAAGCCCAGTGAGCTGCAACCCCGTATTCGGCAACTTTATGCATTTCCTTAGTACGGATTTGAATTTCAATAGGCCCTTTTGGCCCATAAACCGTTGTATGGATAGACTGGTAACCGTTGGATTTAGGATTGGCAATATAGTCTTTGAAGCGACCAGGCATGGGACGCCAAAGCTCATGGATATAGCCTAACATGGCATAAACATCACTGTGCGTCTCCATGACACAGCGAATGGCAATCAAATCATAAATTTGATCGAAGCGCTTCTTCTTATCACGCATCTTACGATAAATTGAGTAGATGTGTTTGGGGCGGCCATAAATGTCTCCGACAAGTCCCTGTTCAGAGGTATAGGTCTTGATTTTAGCGACAATCTCATCCACAAGTTCCTCACGTTCACGGCGTTTTTCCTTCATCATGTGGGAAATTTTGTAGAATTCCACCTCGTTAAGGTAACGGAAGGCCATATCTTCCAATTCCCATTTAATACGGCTGATACCCAAACGGTGAGCCAAGGGAGCATAGATTTCCATAGTTTCACGAGAAATACGCTCTTGCTTGTCCTTCCGAAGATGCTTGAGGGTACGCATATTATGCAAACGGTCTGCCAATTTAACCAAGATGACACGAATATCCTTAGACATGGCCATAAGCATCTTACGGTGATTTTCAGCTAGCTGCTCCTCGTGTGACTTGTACTCGACCTTACCAAGTTTGGTAACACCATCTACGATATTTCGTACATCAAGGCCGAAATCCACTTCTAAATCATCTAGCGTCTTTTGGGTGTCTTCAACCACATCATGCAAGAAACCACAGGCCACTGTCACTGCATCAAGATGGAGATCTGCCAAGATACCTGCCACTTGAATAGGGTGGATAATATAAGGTTCTCCTGACTGACGAAATTGCCCATTATGAGCCTCCGTCGCATAATGCCAGGCTTTTTCAACTAATTTTAAATCATCTGCTGACATGTAAGCCGAGCAAATGTCTAAAATTTCTTCGCCTGTTATATTTTTATCTTTAGCCATGATTTCTTCCTTCGCTACTTTTTAATTATCCTTTATTTTATCACTTTTACAAGTAAAGAAAAAGTGCTAGATAGGCAATTCTTAGTCAGAAGTAGGCAACTTGAAAAACACAATATCTTGTGTTAGAATGATTGAGCAAACACAAGATATAGATAGAAAGAGGACGCTTATGTCTCAACTTACCCTCGTGTATATTAGTCTTAGTGGCAATACCCAAAGCTTTGTCGAACGGATGTCTAACTATTTATCCCTAAAACATGGAATTGCCTGTCGCCAAATTAATATTAAAGAACTCAATCATGAAACCTTCCAAGTGGATGAACCCTTTGTTACACTCTTGCCAACCTACCTTGAAGGTGGGAATGGTGTTGACAATGGAGATGTCGAAATCCTAACCAATCCACTGGGAGACTTTATCGCAGCCCATGATAACTACAAACGTTGCTTTGGTATCATCGGTTCTGGCAACCGCAACTTCAATAACCAATACTGCCTAACTGCCAAACAGTACAGCCAGCGTTTTGGCTTCCCAATGTTGGGGGACTTCGAGCTTCGTGGTACACAGTCTGATATCGAACGTCTGGCTCCCATTATCCTAGAAGCACAAAAGAACTTTATCCAACTGTAAAACTAGCGCAAAAAAGCCCTGAGATGGGCTTTTTATCTTGCTTAATTTTTTTCGTATTTCTTGATCCCAAAGAAACCAGCCAAGGTCACAAGAACCAGACCAGCTAAAGTTGCTGACACAGATTCGTCTGAATTCGTGTTTGGCAAGCTCTTAACTGAAGTTGACCCTTGAGTTTTTTGTACTTGAGCTTGAGGCAAGGTAACGACTTGAGCGTTTGACAACTGGATAGCTGAAGCAGGTTTAGCCATGCTAGCAACTGCAGTAGCTTTTGGTGTCATACCCTTCGTTTGGTCCACTGTCACTGCATCTTTTGGTGACTTCTCAGATTCTTTCTTAGTCGTATCCTCAATTTGATTTGCCTTTTCCTTAACAACCAAGCGGTACTCTGCAAATCCTGCCTGTGTTGATGGTGGTCCTACATAACTAATGGCATCCTGACCAGCAAGATGAGCACGTGCATTGTCAGAAGAGGCAAAACGGATGTCTGCATTGGTAATATTAGGAACAAAACTCCAATTTCCATCGGCACTTGGATTGATAGTTTTCTCGCTGACAATATAGTCAATGATGGCCTGACGATTTTCAAGATTGAGGAGACGTTTTTCTGCAGCATCCTTAACACCAGGGAAATTACCAGTCGCACGGTAGTTGTTGGTTACCACAAGGAAAGTCTGATTCAAATCAATGGGTTTACCTTGATAAGCCAAGTCACGAACACGACTGGCATCTGGATTAACCAACTTACCTTCGCGATCATATTTGTTAGGTTGTGTCAAATCAAACCTGTAAGTCACCCCATCAATCACATCGTAATTATATGAGCGATAGCTACTGTTAATAAGTTGTTGTGGTTCTTTGCTGTTAGGATCAATTTGATTGAACTGTCCTGCAGACATTTCCAACCATTCTTTGATTTGTGCTCCAGTCACTTTGAGTAGGGCTGTAACATTATCGTAGAGGTAGAGGTCTGCGACATTCTTAATGGCCAATGGCCCAGATGGAATATCGCTATAGTAGGTCGCATCCCCACGAGTCCCAGCTTTGAAAGGTGCAGCTGCTGAAAGGATTGGTAGATTTTCATCTGCTGTTCCCGCTACTTGTTTTTTGGCATACCACAATTGCGCATTGTTGACGATTTGAATAGATGGATCGTCCTGAACTTGAGCAAAATAGCTAGTGATTGGGGCAGTGGTCTCACCAACTTCCTTACGAACATAGCTGATTGTCCCATTGTGGTCATGAGTAGCCATGTCAATTAGATCTTTATCCGCAATATCTGACTTAGTATCAATTTTTTCAAGCTTGGCCTTACTGTTGACAACTTTCCATTTTCCATCCGTATAGGTCAATTTGACATCCATGATACCGAGATGATCTCCAAACTTACCAGCCATAACCACAGGTTTCCCATTGATGAGACCATTAACATCATCTACACCAGGATATTTAGCATAAAAACTTGTACCATCACCATTTGGGAAATCTGCATGAGAATGCCCTGTCGCAACAGCATCAACACCTTCGATACCAGCAATTTGGTAACCTTTATTTTCCTCGTTCTTAGTATATTCATTGTCGCCAATACTAGAATGAGTGGCAACAAGAATAAAATCAGCCCCAGCAGCCTTCATTTGAGGAACAATAGTCTTAACAGCCTCCATTGGATCGTCAACAGTTACCTTACCTTCAAGATTGGTCTTATCCCAAACCAAAATCTGCGTTGGAAGGACACCAGTAATACCGATTTTTAGCGCTATCTGTTTGCCATCCGTATCGGTAAAGGTCTTATTAACAATCTTATAGGGATTGTAATAGTAGTCACCTGTCTGAGCATTGCGCACATTAGCATTGATAATGTTAATCTTAGCAGCCTTAACCATACGATCCAAAAATTCGAGGCCATAGTTAAACTCGTGATTTCCAAGCATTTCAGCATCGTAACCAAGCATCTCAAAAGCCTTATACATAAGGTGAGTCTCACCTTGGGCAACAGGATCAATCAAAGCCTTATAAGTTCCAAAAGGGGTTCTTTGAATCGTATCCCCACTGTCCACTAAGACCGTATTGGGATTTGTTTCACGGGCTTTTTTGATAAGGACAGCAGTTTTAGACAGACCAACGGTTTGAGACGTCTTATCTTGATAATAGTCATAGTTAACCAAGTTGGTATGAAGATCTGTTGTTGACAAAATCTGCACCTCAACAGTCTGCCCCTCATGAGCAGGCTCTATAACAGGTTCAGCCTGTACTGATACTGCTGGTGTCACTTGATTGGCATTGGTCAAAACAGCACTAGCTTCTTGACTTGCTTGGGATGTTGAGGTAGTAGATGATGCTTCTACAGACGCATTTGTCACTACTGGTTTTGGGGTAGCAGATACAGTCTCTGCTCCTCCCTGAACAGCTGTCTCCGAAGTTCCTTGTCCTGATACGACAGAATCCCCGCTATCTGTCACACTTTCAGTTGCAGTAATTGCTACTGATGTATTTGCTTCATCAGCATGCCCTAGGACTTGTGGCACAGTCAAGAGGGCAAAAAGGCCCAAAACCACAGCGGATTAAGTCATATAACGATTCGTTTTCATTAAAGATCTTCCCCTTTTATAAAAATAATACAATTATATTAAACCTAAAAATAAGATTATCAACTTTTTTAGAAATTACAAAGTTCATGTCAAAATGAACAGCCAGGAGTAGGTCTCAGCTTAAAAGCGTCCAATACTTAAAAAAGTTGGAACAAGCCCAACTTTCTCTTATTGATTTAATTCTAGGGCATAGCTCACACTGCTCAAAGCATAGAGAGGTGCTGTTTCCGTCCGCATAATACGTGGTCCAAGGCCAATCTTAACGCCACCAGCTTCTTCAAAAGCGTTAATCTCAGACGGAGAAATACCACCTTCTGGTCCAAAGATAAAGAGGAGCTTCTGTCCATGTTCGACCTGAGCTAACTCACCGGCTAGAGTAGCCAACTCACCGGCTTTGGCTGTTTCCTCATAGGCGATAAAAATCTTATCAAAATGAGCTAATTCCGATAGAAAGTCAGCCTTCTTCTCGAACAACCTGACCTCAGGGACATGATTACGCTTGGATTGTTCTGCAGCTCCTAGAGCAATCTTGGCAAATTTATCTTCCTTCTTAGCAAGCTTCTTACCATCCCATTTAACTACAGACCAGTCGGCAGGGAAGGCCCAAATTGCCTGAGCTCCAAGCTCTGTTGCCTTTTGTGTCACCAGATCCAGCTTATCTCCCTTGGGAAAACCAGAGGCAATGGTCACTGAAACAGGCATTTCGACATTGTCATTTAGCTCTTCAATCACTTCAAAGACATGATTCTCACGGTCAGTCACACGTGCAAGACGCTTGATACCGTCTTCAAAAACTATGACAACCTGATCATCCTCTGTTAAACGCATAACGTTAAACATATGCTTCACAGTATCCTTGTCCTTGATGGTTACTGGGTTTTCAACCTGCCCCTTTATAAAATACTGTTGCATTTAGCCTCCAATCACACCTGAAATATCATCTGTCTTCTTGAAAACACAAGCATTCCACTCTCCCTGAACCATATGAGTTTCCAGGAAGAAACCAGCTTTCTCAGCCGATTCACGTACCATATCCCATTTTTCAGAGATAATGCCTGACATTATCAAATAACCTTCATCTTTAACCAAACGATAGGCGTCTTCCGTCAGGTGGATGAGAATATCCGCCAAAATATTAGCCACGATAACATCAGCTTCTTGAGTCACACCCTTCAAAAGATCTCCCGTAGCAACGTGGATATTTTCCATACCAGGATTCATGTCGATATTTTCCTGCGCCACTCGAACTGCCACATCATCAAGGTCATAAGCATAGATTTCCTTGGCTCCAAGAAGAGAGCTAGCAATCGAAAGAACCCCTGAACCCGTCCCCACATCTAGCACTGTTTCGCCACCACGAAGCACCTGCTCCAAGGCAAAGAGACTCATCTTGGTTGTCGGGTGGGTTCCCGTTCCAAAGGCCATGCCAGGATCCAGCTTGATAATCTTTTCGCCCTCCATCGCCTCATAGTCCGTCCATGATGGCACGATGGTCAAGTCATGAGTGATACGAGCTGGTTCATAATATTTCTTCCAGTTGTCCGCCCAGTCTCCCTCAGCCAAGGCAGTCGTACCCATCTTGACCTCTCCCAGATCCATAAAGTCGGTTAAATCTGCTAAGCGAGCCTGCAAATCCGCTTCAACTGTCGCTACGTCAACCGTATCCGGGTAGTAGGCTGTGACCACGATTTCTTCTTGTTGCTCCACCTCAGGGAAAATCTCACCAAAGCGATCCACATTTCCCACATAGTCCATGCTGTCTTCAATCGCAACCCCTTGCGCCCCCAACTCAATCAAGAGATTGGAAACCAACTCCTCTCCCTCACGCTTAACCGTTACTTTTAACTCTTGCCATGTTTCCATAATTAAGATACCAAGCCCGTAAAACACAAAGCCAAAATAGGAAACTCTCTGAAGACACTTGTGTCTAAGAGAAGTTTATCTTTTGGCACAGTGTTTAGGGCGGGTTCAGTTTAGAAATTTAACCGAACCGTCCTTTCTATTTCTCTATCAATTTTTTCATGTAAACCATATCCATGCCTTCTTTTTCAGGCTCAATATGGGTTTGACGGTAGCCATTTTTCTCATAAAAAGCAACCATGCCCGCATCCTGTAATACCGTACACAAATCCCACTGTGTGATGGTTGGAAATTCTTTTTCCAGCAAGCTTAAACCTTTAGATCCATACCCTTTTCCTTGATACGGAGGTAAAATCGCCGCTGTTCCCAACCAAGCTTCCATTAACTCTTCATTGGTCTGAACTCATAAAAATCCGATGTTTTCTTCATCTTTTTTCACAAAGTAGTAATAACTATTGGGACGCTCGACTAGTTTCCACTTAATTCGTTCACGGTTCTCCAGATAAGGATCATACTCATCTTGGTATTTCTCATAAACCGCCTCAAAACTGGCTCTTTGAATCGCAATAATGGTTTCTAAGTCATCTGCTCCTGCTCTCTCAAGTCCTATCATAATTCTACTCCACATAATCCCTCACCCTATCCTGCAACTGAGGTACAACCTTATCTGAGCCAAGAAACTCATCAATGCTCATCAGTTTATAGCACTGCCCCTCATCTCCAAAACGAATCTCCTGATACTGCTTCTGACTAATTTTAGCAACCACAAAAACAGCTGACCTCTCTTCATCCAACATACTAGGATAGATTCTCGACCAAATAATTGATTTCTCTTCCAAAATCAAGCCAAGTTCCTCCCAGACTTCACGTCGAAGACACTCAAGAGGTGTTTCTTGACCTTCTCTTCCACCACCTGGCAACTCCCATGTATTTGGCCAAGGAATATCTGGCTTATTATCTCTAAGAATAACCAGAATACTTTTCTCTACAAGTAAGGCAACCTTAACACCTGTAAAATCTAACTGATCCTTTAGATAAGCATCCATCCCTTTTCGCTCCCTTTAATACCTTGGATAAGCAAAAAAATCCTTCTCTTCAAGTTGAGCTTTTCCTTTTTCAAAAGTTTCCTTATCCCAAACCAAACCGAATTCCTCAGGTCCATCATCAGATAGAAAATCCATCAAGTCACTCAATCCTTCTGTTGCCACCTCATTCAAGGTTTCTGCAAAATAAGCTAAAAACTCACGAGATAGACCTTTCTTAGGCTCATATGGAATCGTTACTAGGTAGTCTTCCTCATCAAAACGTGATTTTGCTGGATTGTAAAAGAGCACGTAGTCTTCAAAAATAACATCCTCATCAGACACTTCACCCTTGTCATCAATAGTCTCCACATTACCACTGTTTTGCGCTTCTAGGATGAAGGTTACTTCTACAGCGTGATTCTTTTTATCCCAGTCTATCGCAAAATCATAATCTAGGTATTTGTCTAATTCTTCTTCTAATACTGACAAAAAGCCGAACCTAGCCATTTATTTACCTCGTTCTTTCTTAGTATTCCCTTTATTTTAGCATAAAAGGAACCAATAAAAAACAGAGTAGGCTGTACCACTCTGTTCTAGTTCGTTATTTCGCATTTTCAACCGCTGCTGTTACAAAGGCAGTGTAAAGTTCTTCAGCATGATTTGGACGGCTATGGTATTCTGGGTGGTATTGTGCTGCCACAAAGAATTTCTTGTCTGGGAGCTCTACCACTTCCATCAAACGATTATCTGGTGACACACCTGAGAAGACAAATCCTTCAGCCTCAAACTGTTCACGGAACTTGGTATTAAACTCATAACGGTGACGGTGACGACGTTGAACAACTTCTTGGTTGCCATAAGCTGCTGCAGCCTTAGAACCTGGTTTCAACTTACATGGGTAAAGACCTAGACGAAGAGTTCCACCCATATCTTCAATATCAATTTGATCACGCATAATATCGATAATTGGGTACTTCGTTTCTGGATCAAGCTCAGCTGAGTTAGCGCCATCCAAGTGAAGAACGTGGCGAGCAAATTCAATACATGTCAATTGCATACCGAGGCAGACACCCAACATCGGTACATCATTTTCACGTGCATAACGAATAGCTTGAATCTTGCCCTCTGTACCACGTTGACCGAAACCACCAGGAACGATGATACCATCAGCATCAGCCAAACGAGAAGCAACATTTTCCGCAGTCAAATCATTCGCATTAACCCAGTCAATATCAATGGCAGTATCATTTGCCAAACCTGAGTGCTTAAGCGCCTCAACCACTGACAAATAAGCATCGTGAAGCTCTACATATTTCCCAACAAGAGCAATTTTAGTTGTTTTCTTAAGGTTAAGTACCTTATCAACCATAGCAGACCATTCTGTCATATCTGCAGCTGGAGCAACCAGTTTCAAATGATCACAAACGATTTGATCCATACCTTGAGCCTGCATATTAAGTGGCACTTGATAAATATGTTCCACATCTAACGATTCAATAACAGCCTCAGGTGCAACATCACAGAACTGAGCCAACTTATTTTTGATTCCTTGACCAACAGGTTGTTCTGTACGGATAACCAACATATTTGGTTGAATACCCAAACCACGCAATTCCTTAACAGAGTGTTGCGTTGGTTTTGTCTTCATTTCACCAGCAGCTTTCAAATAAGGAAGAAGTGTTGTGT
>SKER01001842.1_pt1 | contig 11369 bp, 11 predicted proteins | sample 4826961 | NCBI WGS metagenome assembly SKER01 (sample SAMN11008804, study PRJNA524170) | human gut metagenome | biome: Human fecal sample; material: Feces; isolation source: fecal sample from pouch patient p47 | host: Homo sapiens | place: Israel: Tel-Aviv | collected 2016-11-16
TTTCTTTAAGAGCAGCTCTTTCTAACTGTACTTCTTCCAAGACTTTCTTCATTTGATAAGGGTCTGTATTCTTATCAATATGGTTTTTCTCAAGTATCTCTTCAGCAACCTCTACATTAGCCAACTGGCCTTGATAAGTTGATAAAGCTCCAATAATTTTGTTAGCTTCTGAAAGACGGTCATCTAAACGGTCCAACTCAAAGTCGGTTTCTTCTAATTGTTCCAGGAGTTTATTTTCCAGGTCTTCGTATTGTTGTGAGTTAGTGACATTGTTATCTGATAAAAAGTTCAATTCATCCACCAGGCGGTCCAACTTAGAAATGTATTTGTTTTTCTTAAGCAAGAGGTCACCACTCTTTTGTGAGAGTTGCTTCATAACAGTTCCACCTGTGATATAGCGGTTTTGACTTGAGTGGTCAGGATTGAGAAAGTAAAAGAAATCTTTTTGTTTAACGTAAGCTGTGAAAGTTCCGTCTTCGTTCTGATCTAGCATCCGTGCAGGTATTTTGATTTGACCTTTTTGGTCAATACCAAAATCAACTGTTACAAAGATACCTTGTGAGGTCACTTCATCAACTTGCCACTCTTCGATATCTAACTTATACTCAAAGTCTTCCTCTTTTTGTTCTTGCTCTTCCTGGTACATTGCAGCAACATCTTCTTTGGAATAAACAACTTCATTCTTTGCTAAAGCCTTCTTAATCTCCTCTAAAGAATATTTTCCTTTTTTGGAAAGTGTACGATCACGGGTAAACTTTTGTTGCCCCTTGTCATCTAAACGATACTTAACATACTTACCTGAGAAATCAACGGTTACATTTAGTCTCTTTGCTTTTTCCTTGAAATCTTCCAGGGAAAGAGAGTGCCTCAATAAAAAGTCAAGACGTTCTTTTATTTCAACCTTATAGACGTTTTGTCTTCTCCAGGCAGAATATTTTGTATAGCTATTATTTAGTTTTGGTTCAATAACTTTGGCACCTGCAATCTCTGCATGCTTATTTGAAATCTCATACAACATTTTAGCTGTGTTCTTCTTCCATTGAAATTTCTTCATAGTAACACTATTTGTTGTATTTAAAATAATATGGTTATGCAAGTGTCCTTTATCCATGTGAGTTGCAATAACAAACTGATACTGTCCACCCGTTAATTCCATAATAGTTTTACGTCCTATTTCATGTACCTCTTCTGGGGTTAAATTGTCATCGGGTGAAAATGATTGAATAATGTGGTGTGCTAAAACTTTTTTTGGATCATGTAAATCAGATTGATAGGCGTTTAATCCAGAACGGCCATTAAATATATCTGCACTTTCTTTCATCAAAACAAAGTCGTCAAATATATTTTCTGCATCAGACTCATCAGTAAGATTATGACCACTGACTAGACGTTTACACAAAGTTCCATCAACAAGCTCCATAGGAAATGACTCTTGTTCTGACGTGCTAGTTTCTGATTTTAACGTCTTTGCATCTTGTGTGATATAGTTGATAGACCTCTTTAGGTTCTCAGTCTTCTTGATTTGTAGTACTTTCGTAATTGGCATTTTCTTTCAATAAATTCCCTTCTTTAAATTCAGTCATGATAACCTTATTCATTTCTTTTATCTCTTGACGTAACATCTCGAAGGCTTCGGGTTCAACTGTTCCTGTTTCATGAATGTATCTAACAATTTGGTTAACGTTACGCCCAATAGCATTAACTTCTTGACGTAGTTGCATAAGTTCGGAATAGTCATAGTTATTGACTTTTCCGTTAAGTGCTAACTCTAATAGAAATTGTTGGCGACTTTTTCCTGATTGTTCTACACGTTTTTTTAATTCTTTAACCTCTTTAGGGTTTAGTCGTAGTTTGCATTCTATGTATCTTTCACGCTTTACCATTTGTTACATCCTTTCATATTTGCTTATCTTTTAGTTATTATCATGTGTCTTAAACCTAAATAAAACCATTCTTCATTATTTATTTATTGTAAAAAGGAACCAGGCTTTTTCTACTTTGGTTATGCTGAATCTATGGATATAGAGCGATGGACAAACCCCATGATATAGGGGTATACTTTCTATCTGGCAAGATTAGCATGTGGGGCCCCACATACTGAAATAAAAAAGAAATCGCTCGAACTAGGCCCCCATTTTAGGCCCTGTTTTTGCGATACTTTTTTAATCTTGGGGAAGACCCCAAACCCCTGATTTTGTCGCTTGCGCTCTCTTTAACGAGTGACACTTTTCTAAACTGTACACTCTTTTTAAGTGTGCAGTTTTACAACTTGCACACTTTGACAATCTGGACATCTTTTTAAGATGACCATTTAAAATATATTTCCGATTTAAGCGCCAGGTTCAAACTCAAGGATATCTTGCTTGATTTTGGTATATTCATCATCGGTCATATTTTCAAGAGCTGTTATAGTTAGTGTAAGATTTTCGGCGAAATCTTCACCCCCATCTTCAAAGCCGTTTTGTTTAAAATCGTCTAGGTCAGCTTGTATGATTTTAACTAGTGCTGCTTTAGGTCTACGAACATTCATAGCATTAAGTGTCTTTTGACCTTGGATAAAATCTTCCATATCAAGAAGATAATCCATTAGTGTCATTTCAACAGTTGTTTCTTGTTCTTTAGTAATCGTCATCTTTCTCTTCCTCTCTTCTTTCAATTTGTGTCAGTGTTTTTGTTCTGTCCCTTCTTGTTAAGGAATTCTTGCGGGACATTACATTTGAATTCCTTGTGATTTTTTTGGGGCTTCGTCTTCTTCTGCAGTTTTTCCGCTAGTGCGATTTTTTGCTTGTGCTAGGCTATCATAGAAGGTATTTTCTTTAGTTGATACCTTATCACGGCTAACAACCTTATCTTCTGATAATTTTTGGTATTTGGTCATAGCGTGATCAATACGCTCAATCAAACTAGCGCTTTCTTTTTGAACAATCTCTAGTTGAGCAGTCAAACTTTCCAAACCACCTTCGGCAACAGCCCATGAAGCTAGATAACCAAAACTTCGCTCTATACCCATATCAATACCTAGGTGTCTTGAAACGACATAGGCAACTGACTCAGCTTGTAATTCACCAGTCGAATATTTAAGGTCAGGATAATTTTCAGCAATCGTTTTGTCGTTGTGTAATTCTGAGTGTGCCATTTCATGGATAAGTGTACCGATCACTTGTGCAGGTTGTCGTTTTGCCTGATTAGAAATAACAATCTCATTTCTTTTTGTATCATAAAAGCCACCTACACCTGGTTCTGTTTGGTCAAACCGAATTGGAACACCATTGCCTTGAGAGATTTCTTTTAGACTACGATACATATTGTTATAGTCTTCTTTGCTGAGTGGAGTTGTAGCATCCCCACTCATGCTTGGAATATCTAATGTTTTTCCTTCTTGTGGTGTTACTTGAGACACATCAAATACAGGGACACTTTTAAAAATCAATCGCTTAAGTTCTTCACCTGTTTCAGGATCAATTTTAGGGTTCCCGTATTTATCTTTGATTGTTACTTTAACAGGTGCCTGAATATAAATAGCCTTTTGTCCTTTAACAGAACCACCACGCTTTTTCCATTGATTGAAAGAGGCAACCAATGTTGCTTGAGGAAGTTGTGCTTTTATTAGTTGGATATTTCTAGGAGAATAATTGTTAAAGTCGGCCATACCGTTGAGGAATTCTTTGTAATTGTCCGAATTAAAATAGGACTTAATTCCTTCTTTCAAATGCTCGTTAAGAGCCTTGATATCATTATTCTTAATCATGTTGGTTACAGTCATATCACGTTGCTGCTTAGTGTAGCTATTATCAGTAGCGTTAAGTGGATCAGTGTCTTCTGAAACCTCTTGACCGTCAAGCACTCCATCACCGTCTGTGTCAGGGGAATAAGGGTTAGTGCCTCTTGCAATTTCTACTTCATCACTTAAACCATCACCATCAGAGTCGAGTGTTGCTAATGATTGTTCTCGCTTAATTGCTTGTGATTTAGACTGTATCGGACTAAAATCATTGTTATTCATGATATCTAACATCTCTTTACCACCATCCTTGATATAATGCTTGTTAATAGAAAGCGTATCAATTTGTTCTCCTTTCTTACGATAAACCCCCAAAATAGCCCTCTCTTCAGCTATTTCATCCATTTGTAAATTTAGGGTTTTACCAGGCTTCATCAAAGAAGCAGGGAACGTTTCGCCATCATCTGTCCTAAATGCAAGTACCAAATCGCTATCTTCTGTACGGATTGCCTTTGATACATCCAACCTATGGAACTTTTCAATATCACTTACATCATTGAAATAGAAAGAACTTGAGTCAATTATAGCTTTAAGGTCAGGCATAATTTGAAGTTTTGAGAATGCAGCCCCTTTATTAGCAAGATAGATATTGTCAAAGTGTCCTTGACCTTGAACAATATTGTCTAGGGCTATGCTAGAGGTGATACCTTGCTTGATAAGATAAATACCTGTTAAGTGCATAAAATGCTCTTTTTCAAAGGTGATCTCAATAGACTTAACTTCATCCTTATCTTTGACAAAATAAGTTACTTTACTTCCTGCAAGTGTTTCATCATACCACTTGGCCACTTCTTGAAGCTGTTGTGCATAGCGGTTTAATTTACGTAATTCCTTGCTACTAATAGGGTGATAGTGTGGTTTATAAATTGACTTTGGTTCTTCAGGTATGGTAAAATTAAGTAAAGGTTGAGACTGAGTTTGAGTCGGTGACGACTCATTCAACGGTTGCGGTTTTTCCGCTTCAGGTAGAGGTGCTGCCTCCTGGTTTCCAGGTAAATCCCCGAATTCGTTCTCAGCCTTTTTTGTATGCTCCTGAGTCTTATCAGGAGCTTTTTTATCGAGTTTGATAAGTCCTTTTTTAGCTTTTAGATAGTCGTTCCAGTCGTTTTTCTTTTGGCCGTCTGCAAGTGGGGGAATATCGACTTTAACAGGAATATTCATATCTTGAAATTTTTCTTTTATAAATTTTCGGCCTGCTTCGTCATTATCTACGGCTAGAGTAATTAAACCATCTTCTAAGCGTTGAGAAACGTTATCAAGCATATGTAGACGATCAATAAGCTGTCCCAGCTCCCTTCTATTGTCCTTTAGGACTTGTGACGGGCGATTGGGTCCAGTTGGGTCAGAAGAGGCCATATCAGCCACATAACGACTCACAGTGGCCTTTTTTAGCCCATCCATAGCAACAAGTCTGACATCTTTCAGACTTTCCTTGTGGACCTCGTAATAGCTCATAAGGTCAATAGGGGCTTCTGCAAACACCAAGCGTTTAGGTTGGCCAATATCAAGTGTTAAACCCATCATTCCGTCAGAGTGAGTCATGATTTTTTTCAAGCGCCCTCGGTCGTGAATATCGGGATGATTTTCAATTCCCTGGAGTGTTGCTCCTTTAAGCGAACCATCTATATCAAGAGACTTAAAGACTATTACAGGCTCAATCAAATCTCCTGTCTTATGATTAGCTTGAGCCAAGACTCCTGCTTTTAAAAAGAGGTCTATCGTTTCATCTGATAGCCCTCTTTCATTTTTTAGATAATCACGTCCCAGGTCAAAGTTTTTTGACTCAAAACGCTTAAGATAATAGTTAAATGGTTCTCTTTCTGGTAGAGGTTCGACTTCAATTGTTTCAAACTCTCCTGTAATTAGGTAGTTGACAGCTTCTTTGAAATTTGGACGTTTTCCAGTGTTTAATTCTTGAATAACTTGTACCAGGTTAATAGTGTCACCACCTGTTTCTTGAGACCACCATCTAAAAGTGTTTCGATCTGGATAGAGCTTCAAAGAGTCGTGCTCTTCCCAATGATAGACGTTTCCACGTTCTGGAATAAGTTTCATTCCAAGACCTTCAGCAACAGCCAGAATATCTTTAGCTTTGGCTTCGTCACGTTGCTTGTTTGATAGTAGGCTTGATAGTGCTTGTCCTCGTTCTGCTGCATTTGACATAGGTTAATTTCCTTTCTATCCGATTTCTTTCCCTCGTTCAATTTGTTTTGTTATGGCCAGTCTCACTTTGGCCACAAAGTCCTCTTTTTTCATTTTCCCTTCACCTATCTTGGCAAGTGCTGTTTCCCATTTACCAGTTGTTTCAGGATTGGTATAAGCTATATTGAGCTTATCCAAATAATGAATTAGCAATATTCCTCGTTCGGTTGGGAATAGTTGGCCACTCTTTTTGTCCTTTGTGATATACCCTTTATCCTGGACAGACTTAATCATGGCATCCCGTGTAGCAGGTGTTCCCAAGCTATACTTAGGTAGCCATTTTTTCAAAAGGCTGTTTTCAGTGATACGTTGAGGAGGTTTTGTTGCATCTTCTTTCAGTTGACGTTCTACAGCAATTTCCTGTCCCTCCTGGTATGGAGGTAAAACCTGTTCCTTACTTTGACTAGGAAGATAGACCTGCCAACCTTTAGATAAAGTCACAGAGCCAGTTGTTTTAAACTCCTGTCCGTTATTATCCAGGGTAATACTTGTTGACGTATACTCATAATCTGGTGCAAACATCAATAACGTTCTGAAGGTCACCATCTGATAAATCAGACGTTCTTCTTTTTCTAGCTCTTCCATATTTGGGATAATCTCAGTAGGAATAATAGCATAGTGTTCCACCACTTTTTTATCATTGACAAAAGACTTTCTAGGGCTTCTGTTTGGCGTTTCTATGGTTTTACCAATAGCTGCTTGATAGTCGTCAATATGTTCTACTAGGTAATCAAATTCATTAGTTGTGATAAGATTTGAGTTTGTCCGTGGATAGGACATATAACCTTTTTGATAGAGACTTTGGATGATACTTTTTGTTCTATCAGCATCAAATTTATAGAGTTTAGACATTTCAGCTTGAATATCTGTAAGGTTATAGAGTTTAGGAGCTGTCTTTGACTTTTTCTCAGAAGATACCTGGGTAATCGTTGCCCTATCTGACAATAATTCTAGGGCTTCTACAGCTTCTGCCTCAGTTTCAAACTTGGCTTCATGAGAGAAAGCGACCTGGTTTGTCTGGTCAAATAATCGGAGTTGCCAAAATGGTTTTGAAACAAAATTCTCTATTTCCTCGTTATTTTTAACAATTAGCGAAACAATAGGAGTCTGTACTCGTCCGACCGTCATACCTTTGGACTTTTCAGGAATTAGTTCATGATCTCGCATCATAAGAGTTGTAAATGGACTCAAATTAAAACCTACTAGCCAGTCAGCTTCTCCTCGTGCTTCCGCTTCATGGTAATAGTTGACTGTTTCTTCAGGTCTTCTTAAGTTTCTAAATGCCATATCTAGCCCTTTTTGAGTTAGTGAGTTGGCCCATAAACGATAACTAACCTTTTTCAAACTACCTGGTATCTTGTTGAAAATATAATAGGCAATTGCTTCTCCTTCACGGTCTGGGTCCGTTCCAATCATAATACTGTCAACGGTCTTAATAGCATTTTTGATGGCGTTGAAATTCTTCTTAGTATTTTTTTTGATTTCAAATTCAAAATGATCGGGGAACATTGGAAGACGTTCTACGCTTTCCCAATTTTCAAAATTAGTCCAGGGGTTAGACCGTTCAACCAAGTGTCCAACCGCAGGACGGACAAGAACCTGGGCAGATAGTTGCTCGGAATAAACATCCCAACCAGTATCAGTCTTCTTGGGGGTTCCCAAAGCATTAGCATATTTTTTTGCCTGATCGGGCTTTTCTGCTAAGAGTAGTATTGTTCGCATCTTATTATTCCTTTCTAAATATATGTTATGCTAATAAGGTAAATTGGTTTGTCACCTTACTGAATCTTTTATCATTTTCCTTTATGATATAGCTATGTTATTTTTTTGTAAAAAAACAACATAATAAAGATATAATAATTAAACCACTAGAAAGAGGTAAATATCATGTCATATGAAAAAGCGTATAGCTTAGAAGCTAATATTGATTTAACACCCTTGGAGGCACACAGACGATCCATATTATCAACGGGAGATTTTAATAAACTATATGATAAGCGCGCATTCCAGTGTGGCAAATTGTGCCCTTTTAAACTGACTTTGGCTAATTTCGGTTTAGAAGATTATAACAAGACTCCTCATTTTACACCTGGAGCAAGAAATCAAGTTCACGATTGTCAAAACTGCGATGTAATCGTAAAAAATTACGAATTAAGAGAACTTGAAACTGAAAAGGAAAACCATGGATCATTTTATCGTGATAAGAATAAGATTATTATTGATGTCGATCTTGTCAAAGGAGATTTAGCTGTTATTTCACAACCTAGACAGAAAGAAAACGAGCCCCAAATGTCTGGCCCTTTATCTAACTCCAAAACAAAGTCTAGAGAGTCCAAATATATTGATGACAAGACCTTTAAAATGCACATTAAGCGGCTGAAAGACCTTGTTCAATATTACTTGGATGAACAGTCAGGCGAACGATACACGTTTTTCAATAAAAATAATAAAGAGATAAACTTATCAAAGTATTTCATTGATCTATCAGAAGCAGGACAAAGAAATATCAATCTTGAAGACGTCCATATCTACTTTGATAATGCTTCCGTACGATATATCAATTTTAAGGATAAACCTGAAAATGACTATTTCCTAGTGCAGTTCAAAAGTAAATGTACTTTGAATAATGTAACCGCCACTCCTACAATCACGATTAACAAACAATCAGCTAGTCATCGTGGTGTTAAATATAAACTCGATATTTTAGAAAAAGCAGCTAAAGATGGACAACCATTAAGATTATTTTTCTTTGGTAGGTTCAAGAAACACACCAAAAAAGATTACATCAATCCTGCTGTTAAACATGAAGATATTCTAGATTATTTAGTTATCAGTTAATATTTCAAAGTCCAACAATTCTTCATAAGTAAGTTCAATGATTTTGTATGAACCTATAAACCCAAAAGTTTGTAAAAAGTGACTCTCAACTACACTTTTAGCTTCTTCATAGCTAAAAAATGGTTGCGTATCGCAAAACTCATTTGACCAAGCTAAACTTCCATTATCTTGTGGGACTAGCCAAACAGAATTTCCCATATGAACTAGCATAAGTACAACATAATATTTTTTATCTACTTTCTCGTTGGTTACTTGTGTTGACATCTTACTTCTCCTTAAATACTCCGCCCTTGTTTCTTTTTAGGGCTATCTTGTAATTTAGCGCTTTGTTTCTCAAGACTATCAGCAAGTTTTAACAAATACTTGTCTACCTCCCTTTCTTTAGCCATTGCAAGAAATCTCGCTCTAGGGGCACGACCAATAGTACTTTCTTGAGCTAATGACGTAACCCCTCTGCTTGATGCAATATAGTGATCGTATAGGCGCTTTTCAAATAATTCGCCAAGACGTCCTAGAGCTCTTGTAGTCTCTATGTCAGCTTTAGAAGCCCTTAATCCGCCAGAAGGATGATTATGACTAACAATAAAGCCCTTATTTTGGTCTTTATTGACTTGATCCATGACAAAAGCAAGGTCAACGACTGTATTACTATAGGCACCCATAAACATATCCTTAACACCGTTAATGTTTAATTGGTCATCATAAGTGATAACTGTGAAAACCTCCTGTCTATTCATAGTAGCTTTCATACATAATAACGACTCAATTTTTTGTTCATCATAATAAATATTTAAGCCCTCAAGTTCTTTTGCTACATAGTAGCCAACAAAATCACTTAGTTCGGATGCTGCTGTTAGTTCTTCAGGCAAGTCATAAATGCTATCATTTCCAATAATAAATTCTTTATAATCAGCAGTATGATCGTAACCCATAAAATCAACAGGTTCATATTCTTCGGCTTCATGCGAATACATTCTTAGCGGAAGTATGCCTTCTTCACCATAAATTGATATTCTATCAAGACAGTCCCTAGCGGTATTTCCATAAACCCCTCTAATCAATCCAATATTACAATCAATATCTCTAATTACACCATCTTGATCTTGAGAAAAGATATTTGGGTGATCTACAATAGCGTAAGACTTAATATCTGCCTTAAATGCAATATTAAGAACCTCTTTCTCAGACATATCCCCAGAAATTTTTGCATAATATGTCGGGCTCCGTTGAGTCGAAAAACCAATAATATAGGCTTCATTCTCCCTTGGAATCAATTGCTCACTATTCACAAGTTTAAATAGAGCCTCATAATTAAAAACTTTTGGTGACTCATAGCTAATTTCTTGTTTCGCATAAGTCAGGAAATTCTGAAGGTCATCAACTCGTGGGTCATCGTTCGTTATCAGGTCATAAAGTTCTTGGGGGTTTGCAACGCCAAAGTAATCATATAAGCTCATTTGTTATTCCTTCCATTTTTATGTAATAGAAAAAGCCAAGTCTTAATTGACCTGGCTTTTATCTTTAGTTAGACTAATAAAATTTATTTAAAAGTTCTTCCAACTCCTGGACAAGTGGATCAGTTGGATTGTTTTGCATATAGTCAATAAGTTCATCAAAGGTACTTACCCCTAAATCTTCCATCAGGCCCTTAAAACCTCGTGGTTTTTGTTTGATATCTTCAGTCATATAATCACCTCCGTTTCTTGTATTATATCACTATCAATCTTCATCCCATGCAAAAGGCAGAACATCTTCAGTTTCTTCTAGGTCGTCTTCTACGACTTTTTCATGATGAATTGGTAAGACGGTTTCTTGAAATGCACTCTCAGAGGCAATCTCAGCATTATCTTCAGAGGTCATTGCAGCTTGGTTAGTCTCTCTTCTTCGTTGCTTGCTTGAGCTTCATTTTTAGCAATTTCAGCTTCTAGTTCAGCAGTCAAATCAACGACTGTTTCATATTCGATAGTGGCCAAAAATTCTTCAATATCAGACCCATAGCGGATATAATCATACCAGTTTTTATCAGAAGGGCTATCTGCAAGCCAGTCTTTCATTGGGTGTAGATTTACACTTGTCTTCTTATCACGACAAACATTCTGCTTAGCAATAAAGACTAGGGCTTCATCAATACCGATACGTGCAACCTCGTCAGGTGTCATCAAATCACGGCCTTGGCGCTGGTGAGACGTGCTACTTGAGCCACCACGTCCACGGCTTTCAGAATAGTTCTGAATATCAATTGTTTGTTTCCCTGCACGCATTGAGAAATACTTCATGGTGTCTTCATCATTGGTACCTAGATAAAGCAGAGTCGCACAGTTATTTAAGATTGTTTTCCAGTCATCCTTATACAAGGCCTTTAGTTGGTTAATGGCTTGTAAAATAATCTTAATGGACATTTCACGGCTTCGCACAGAGGCCAAGACTTCATTGAAATTAGGAATACGGCCAATGTTGGCAAATTCGTCAATAATAAATTGAACGTGAAGAAGGTCCTCGTAGCTGTAGCCTTCACGTCTTCCCTGGATAATTGCATCAGCACCGTGAG
>SKER01002649.1_pt1 | contig 11347 bp, 7 predicted proteins | sample 4826961 | NCBI WGS metagenome assembly SKER01 (sample SAMN11008804, study PRJNA524170) | human gut metagenome | biome: Human fecal sample; material: Feces; isolation source: fecal sample from pouch patient p47 | host: Homo sapiens | place: Israel: Tel-Aviv | collected 2016-11-16
ATATTTCTCAATGCTTACTGCTAATTTGTATTTTAAATCAATTCTCTTATTAAAGTTCCTTAGGGCCGTCTGCGATTTCAGCAATGTAGAAATCAGCGTCGTAACCAATCGTGTCGCGATAAACTTTACCGACGTTTTCCTTAAAGGCATCGACTTGGTCCTTATCAACGATGGCAATACCACAGCCACCAAAGCCAGCACCAGTCATCCGCGCACCAAGCACGCCTGGTTGTTTCCAAGCTGTTTCGGCCAACGTATCCAATTCTTTCCCAGTCACTTCATAGTCAAAGTGTAGTGAAACGTGGGAAGCCGTCACTAATTCGCCAAAGGTCGTTAAATCATCGTCAGCCAAGGCCTTAGTTGCGCGAATGGCCCGTTGATTTTCGAAAACGGCATGCCGGGCACGTTTGATTAAGGTTTCATCATTGATTAAGTAGGCCGCTTCGTCAAACTGGTCGTTAGTTAAATCGCCAAGTGATTTGATGTCTAACTTAGTTTGTAATCGGCGTAATGCTTCTTCACATTCGGAGCGGCGTTCATTATATTTTGAATCCGCCAATTCGCGCCGTTTGTTCGTATTCATGATAACGATTACGTTGTTGCCTAACTTTACGGGTGCATAAGAATAGTCCATGGTGTTGGTATCAAGTAAAATTGCTTGGTCCTTTTTACCCATTCCAACAGCAAATTGATCCATGATCCCGGAGTTAACACCAACATAGTTGTTTTCGCACTTTTGACCAATCTTAACAAGATCTAATTGGCTAATACCGAGATTAAAACCAGTGTTTAACATGATTCCAGTTAATAACTCAATTGACGCAGATGATGATAATCCAGCACCATCAGGCATGTTGCCATGGACGTAGAAATCAAAACCATGATCGAATTTAACGCCGGTCTTCGCGATTTCGTCCATCATTCCCTTAGGATAATTTGTCCAACCAGCGGCTTTGTCATATGAAAGGTCGTTGACATCAAACGTGACGATCCCAGCATCTGGAATATTAGCTGAGTACATCCGCACTGTCGTATCTGTCCGGGGTGCATAAACACCATATGTCCCGATTGTAATCGCACATGGGAAAACATGGCCCCCGTTATAATCAGTATGTTCACCGATCAAGTTGATTCGACCAGGTGAGAAAAAGACCCGTTCTGGCTTGGTATCAAAGGCTTCGTTAAACTCCTGTTTTAAGTCGCTAGTATTCATGAAAAATCCCTCCGTAAATAGTTTTACTAAAATTTTATTAGGTTTGACTATAATGCTTTTTTTGATTGTTGTCAACACCCCACAAGACCTTTATAACAATATTTGGTAACGCTTTACAAGTTTATCACGTTATCGATTCAAATTCTTCTTATCGCCCGTTGTCGTTGTCAGTAGTCGTTGTCATTTAGTTAAAATTTAACTAAAATGACATATACAAATTTAATATTTTGTTTTATGATAATTGTAAGCGTTTTTTATTTATGTAACTCTGAAAGGAGCTTCCTCATGCAAGCTAATCTTCAATGGTTAGATGACCCAGAAGTCTTCCGGGTCAACCAATTACCTGCACATAGTGATCACCATTATTATCACGACACAGCAGAATTCAAAACGGGTAGTCGCTTCATCAAGAGTCTCAATGGCGCTTGGCGTTTTAACTTCGCCAAGACACCGGCTGAACGCCCAGTTGATTTTTATCAATCCGATTTCGATGCAACCGACTTTGATACGATTCAGGTTCCCGGTCATATTGAACTAGCCGGCTATGGTCAAATTCAATACATTAACACGCTATACCCATGGGAAGGTAAAATTTACCGTCGCCCACCGTATACCCTCAATCAAGATCAATTAACACTAGGCCTATTCAGCGACGCTGCGGACAACACCGTCGGCTCGTACCTCAAAACCTTCGATCTCGACGATGCTTTTAAAGGGCAACGTATTATCATTCAGTTCCAAGGGGTAGAAGAAGCCCTGTACGTCTGGTTAAATGGCCATTTTATTGGCTACGCTGAAGATAGTTTCACCCCTTCTGAATTTGATTTGACGCCGTATATTCAGGACCAAGGTAACGTTTTAGCGGTTCAGGTCTACAAACGCAGTACTGCTGCCTTTATCGAAGACCAAGATATGTTCCGCTTCTCTGGTATTTTCCGTGACGTTAATTTACTGGCAGAACCCACTAGCCATATTACTGATTTGGACATCCACCCAGTTCCGAATGCTAATCTCAAAAGCGGCGAACTCAACGTCACTACTAAAGTAACTGGCGAATCAGCCACTTTAGCGCTGACCGTTAAAGACCATGACGGGCGAGTACTGACGAGTCAAACACAGACTGGTAGTGACAGTATCACCTTTGATACCATGTTATTTGACCAACTGCACTTGTGGTCACCATCAACACCGTATCTCTATCAATTGACAATTGAAGTTTACAATGCCGATCACCAACTCTTGGAAGTCGTCCCATATCAGTTTGGGTTCCGGACGGTCGAGCTGCGCGATGACAAAGTCATTTACGTCAACAATAAACGGTTGGTGATCAACGGGGTTAACCGGCACGAATGGAACGCCCACACCGGTCGCGTTATCAGTATGGCTGATATGCGCGCTGATATCCAAACCATGTTAGCTAACAATATCAATGCCGATCGGACCTGCCATTATCCTGATCAATTACCTTGGTATCAATTATGTGACGAGGCCGGTATCTACCTAATGGCCGAAAACAACCTCGAATCGCATGGGTCATGGCAAAAAATGGGCGCTATCGAGCCTTCTTACAATGTTCCTGGCGATAATCCACACTGGTTAGCAGCGGTGATCGACCGGGCCCGTTCGAACTACGAATGGTTTAAAAACCACCCATCGATCATTTTCTGGTCACTTGGCAATGAATCATATGCCGGCGAAGATATCGCGGCGATGCAGGCTTTCTATAAAGAACACGATGATTCACGACTCGTCCACTACGAAGGTGTCGTCCACACACCAGAATTAAAAGATCGCATTTCTGATGTTGAAAGTCGGATGTACGAAAAGCCCGAAAATATTGCAGCTTACTTGGAAGATAACCCAACCAAACCTTTCCTAGATTGTGAATATATGCATGACATGGGGAATTCTCTGGGCGGCATGCAATCATATAATGATTTGATCGACAAGTATCCGATGTATCAAGGTGGCTTTATTTGGGACTTTATTGATCAAGCCCTCTTCGTTCATGACCCAATTACCGACCAAGACGTGCTCCGGTATGGCGGTGATTTCGACGAACGCCACTCCGATTATGAATTCTCCGGTGACGGCTTAATGTTTGCCGACCGGACACCAAAACCAGCAATGCAAGAGGTGAAATATTACTATGGCTTACACAAATAATCAATTACACGTTATTTACGGCGACGGGAGTTTAGGACTACAGGGGGCTAATTTCCACTACCTCTTTAGCTACGAACGTGGCGGACTTGAATCACTCGTCGTCAACGATAAAGAATGGCTCTATCGTACACCCACGCCCATCTTTTGGCGGGCGACAACCGATAATGATCACGGTAGCGGCTTTTCAGTCAAATCCGCACAGTGGTACGCGGCCGATAAGTTCTCAACTTGTCAAGATATCGAATTGACGGTTGACGACCAACCAGTCACACCGTTACCAATCGCGCCACTCAATAACAAATACACGGATCACGAAATCGCCACGAAAGTCTCACTGGCTTACCACTTCGTTACCACGACCGTTCCTAGTACCATCGTCACAGTGACTTATACGGTGACAGCAGACGGTCAGATCAATATCGCCACCCATTATAGCGGTCAGTCTGATTTGCCAGAGCTACCCGCATTTGGTCTGCGGTTTATCATACCAACTACCGCGACCGGCTTCGACTATACCGGTTTGTCCGGTGAGACTTATCCTGACCGGCTGGCCGGCGCAACGCACGGGCGATTCCACGTTGACAGTCTGCCAGTCACACCATACTTGGTCCCACAAGAATGCGGCATGCACATGCAAACTGAACAAGTGACAGTAACGCGATCAACAACACAAAATAACGCTGACCACGACAACACACCGTTCAGTTTGACATTTAGCCAAGCCGATGCACCATTCGCCTTCAGCTGCCTTCCCTATACCGCCGCTGAACTAGAAAACGCAACGCACATGGAAGAATTACCATTAGCACGGCGAACGGTCTTATCAATCTACGGTGCCGTTCGTGGGGTCGGTGGCATTGATAGTTGGGGTACGGACGTAGAAGCCCCATATCATATTCCCGCTGATCAAGACATTGACTTCAGCTTTAACATTCATTTCTAAAAATTAATTTGATTTCAAAAGAACGCTCCGGCAGGTTATTTGCCAGAGCGTTCTTTTAGATTAACGATGATTAAGTTTTAATATGTTTAATGGCTGAGCTTAGTCTTTAGCCTTGAAGTAATGTACCTGCGCCGTAAAGTCACTAGTTTGAACGGGAGTCGTGTAGAGTCCTAGTTGCATCAATTCATCGCCACCGTACATTTTGTTTGTGTCGGTCTCAACGTAGGTCTGCTGAGGGTCTAATCCCACTAGCTTCGTAATATGCGGTTCTGGTTGAACTGCACCTAAAATAACGAAGGTGAACAGCAAGGCTTCTTTCTGATCCGGACTAACAAACATCCACGCCACCGTATTAGATTCAAACGGACTCTCTAATCGATAAAAGGTCCCGTATTGAACTAACTCACGGTGCTGCTTATAGAAGGCAACCTGTCTTTTAACGGCCTGCTTGTCCGCATCACTTAGTTGGGCCGCGTCCAGTTCATAGCCCAAGGTACCACTCATTGCCACAGCACCACGCATCTTCATCGACGTCGACCGTCCTAACAATTCATCCGGGCTCGTCCCAACATGGGCGGTAATTGCAGAAATTGGATAAACGAGTGAAGTCCCATATTGAATTTTGAGCCGTTCAATCGGGTCATTATTATCTGATGGCCAACTCTGTGGCATATAATACATTAAACCAGCATCAAAGCGGCCACCACCGCCAGAGCAGCCTTCAAATAAGATCTGTGGATAGCGTTTTGTTAAACGCTCCATCAAGTCATATACACCTAAGATAAAGCGGTGGCTAGTCTCACCTTCATGAGTTGAATCGCTATGTGGCGAATAGACTTCCGTTAAATTGCGGTTCATATCCCACTTGATATAATCAATGGGCACCTTATCAAGAACTGCGGTCATTTGTTCAAAAATATTGTCGACAACATCCGGCTGGCTGAAATCAAGCACGTATTCGTTCCGCGATAACGTTCGGCCACGATCTGGTACGCCTAACACCCAATCAGGATGGGCCCGATAAAGATCGGAATCAGCTGAAATATTTTCTGGTTCGAACCAAAGACCGAACCGCATCCCTTTATCATGAGTTCGTTTGCTAATATCCGCTAAGCCTCCTGGTAACTTGTTCCGATTAACAAACCAATCACCCAGCGAACTATTATCATCATTTCGATGACCGAACCAACCGTCATCAAGCACAAACATTTCGATACCCAGTGGTGCCGCCGCATCTGAGATTGATTGAATCTTGTCCGCATCAAAATCAAAGTAAGTGGCTTCCCAATTGTTAATCAAGATTGGCCGGGGTTCGCGCTTGTAGCGACTACGCGCAACCCGATCGCGCAATAAATCATGATAGGTTTGCGACATCCCGTTAAGTCCAGTTGTCGAGTACACCATTGCAACCTCGGGCGTTTGGAAACTATCACCGGCCGCCAATCGCCAGTCGAAGTTATATTCATTGATTCCCATAGTCAAGCGTGTCTGACCAATTGGGTCCCGTTCTAAACTAACCTGGTGGTTACCTGAATAAATTAGCAATGCACCAAGGACATTGCCTTGAAATTCATTAGTATTCGGATCAGCTAGCGCCACAAAAGGATTCATATGATGAGAACTAGCACCCCGGCGACTTTCAAACTGAGTTACACCTCGATGGAGCCGTTCACGACTAAGCTGGCGCTCACGCGCATAGCTTCCAGGTAACGAAATGGCATCTAATGGTTGGGTTGGCAGGTCCATCTGCATCGAAGCCACTTTTTCTAAGTCGACAGCTTGCTCACTGTGATTAATCAACCGGGCGCTACGCGTGATAACTGGCCGATCCCGATAAATCGTGTAGGCTAATTCGAGTGTCACGCCTAATGTGGCATCTCGCAACGTCACAATCAAAGTTTGGGCTTCATCCTCATCTTCGACATAAGTTTGTGGCAAGCCCTTAAGTTCCGGCTTACCGGCTTCCATCCGGCAGTCTTGATAACGAAAATCAACTGTTCGAGCACCATTGGCCGCGCGAATAATCGCGGCGGGTTGCCGATAATCACCGGTATTATTGCCACCGTATTCCTGTGGCAAATCATCCTTGGAATAGCTTCGATCAGTCGTATTCGGTAAATTTCCTGAGAACCCCCGATCAATCCGGGGATACTGACGCTCGCCATGATAACCCCGAACCCGTGGGCCAAAGTACAAGTGGGCCAACACGTTGCCTGTCTCCACACCTAGAATATACGAGATTTGATCGTTATGCAGGTGAAAGACAAGTTGTTCTTCATCAATGTCAATTAAAGTTTGCTGCAACGTTACTGCCATAGTAAAATCTTCCCTTCGCTATTAGCTTTTTCTATTTCAGTTCACAAAAAGAGCTATTAATGGCTCGCGTCATTAATAGCTCTCCTCGTAAAGAAACTATGCTTGATCCGGTAAGCCGACATTCGATAATTGTAAGACATCTTCATCATCTTGTACGGTGGTTCCTGAATCTTTAAGATACGTAAATTCGGGCATATCTTTATAGTTTGTAATAACGACCATAACGGTATCATCCAAGCCAGCCTTTTCAATTGCTGGTTGCCAGAATTCAATTAATTCTTGCCCTTGTGTGACATGGTCGCCCTTCTCAACGTACTGAACAAATCCAGTCCCACGCATCTTAACGGTACCAATCCCAATATGAATTAGCGTTAAAATACCGGTATCAGAACGTAATCCGATTGCATGGCGAGTCGGGAAGATTGCAACAACTTCACCATCAAATGGTGCGACAACGCGACCATCCGTTGGTTTAATGGCGAAACCTTTACCCATACTACCGTTTGCGAAGGATTCGTCAGCAACATCTTTCAAACTGATCAGTTCCCCGGCAACAGGATCTTGATAAACCGTCGTCTTGGCATCGGCTTCTGCTTCAACTTCAGCAGGAGTTTCATCGGTTTCCAAGTGAGTTGACCATGTTTTTTCAAGTTCATCAACGATTTGTGCATGCATCTTTTCATCCAACTTAACCTTCTTGAAGAAGATGAATGTCCCAATCAAAATCATAGCAGCAGGTACACCGAACATCATTAACTTGAAGATGGCAGCGCCATGGCTAGTCACATCACCAGCAGTGGCACCAGCTGTCATCCCAGCCCAAACAGCAGTTAAACCAACGACACCGTTAGAAATCGCACCGCCTAATTTATCAAGTAAAGGCCGAACGGATAAGGTTAAAGATTCGTCACGATGACCAAACTTCAACTGCCCATATTCAACAGAATCACTCAAAACCATCAAAACAACTAAGAAAATTAATGGTTGTGGAATGTAAAATAATACGGCCGCCGTTAAGATCATTGGTAATGACTGACCAGCAAAGGCAAACATGATCAGTGAAATCATCATAATAACAACTGCTAAGAAGAACACTTTACGACGACTAAACTTCTTTGCTAATGGTGGGAAGGCCAATACGGCAAAAATCCCAATAATCGCATTTAGCGAACCTAATAGTGTAAACTTCGAGGCGTCACCCAAAATATAGGTGAAGTAGTAAAGTTCTAGTGAGTTCGTAATGGCAATCCCTGCCGTGTAGATCCCATACATCAATGATAACCACATCAATTGATCGTTACGGGCTAACACTTTGAAGACTTCCTTGAAGCTAGTCTTTTCAGTGTTCTTACGCAATTCAGAATCATTTTCTTTGGTTCCAAGTGCAACAACTAAGGCAGAAATCAAAGCGATTGCGGCAATAATGATCCCAAATGCCATCCAACCACGGTTGTCACCTTGACCACTGTTAGACTTAACAGAAAACATTAAGACGATTGGCATAACGATAACCCCAACGATGTTGGCACCAATGTTAGAGCCAACCCGGGCCTATGTCGCCGTCTTTTCACGTTCTGCTGAGTCAAATGAGATTGCTGGAATCATTGACCAAAAACCAACATCTTTAAACGAATAGAAAATATCCATTGTAATGTATAAAATTGCAAAAATAATTAAATATAGAATGGGGTTTGAGGTATTTAATCCGCCTAAACTCGTGAATAAAAGTGCTAAAACGACGGAACCTATAATCCCACCAATGACAATCCATGGTTTAAAGTGGCCCCACCGAGAATTAGTATTATCAATGGCATTCCCGATCAAAGGATCAATTGCTAGTTCCACGAACCGCAAACCTGCAATAATCATGGTGATCCAAGCAATCATTTGTGTTCCTTGAGCCCCACTACTCTTATCGAACAAGTGGGAGGTCACAAACATAATAAAATAAGTTGATAAAGTGGCATAGAAGGCATCGTGCCCAAACGCCCCAAACGAATAAGCAAGTCGCGATGTTATTTTACGACCTTTACTCTGCTTTGTCTCTGCATCCATAATCTCGCCTCACATCTTCCTTGAATAATTTACAAGTTTAAATGTAATCGTTTTCAGAAGTAATGTCAATGATTTTTAGTAAAATTTGTTCAAAAGTTTTATCTATACCGCTTTTGATTAGGACCTGCTAATGCGCCTATCGACACTGATTGCCCGCTTTCCAAGGGCTTAAGCAGTATAGTACTCATTATCTTACCAATGATCATCGTTTTACTAATCACGGTATTAATCAGATGCTCGGGACTTTGTTAACTAAATTAAACATTGTTTACTCATACGTTTACAAAAAAGGCGCCAGGCAGAACTCGCCTGACACCTCAACTAGTATTAATTTAACCGTTCATATTGGTACCGAATCGTATGCGTCACTGGTGCTCCTGGACGTAACACAATATCACCAAAATCAGGATGATTGATTGCATCAGGAAGTGTCTGGGCTTCCGTCGCTAACGCATTATATTGATGCGCGTCTTCCTTATCAGCATCAAACGGATTAGCCGTGAAGATAATAAGACTATTGCGATCTGAATAAATTTTTACTTGGCGCTTATCATCAGTATCCCCAACGATAGCAATTGGTTCTGCCGCACTTGGGGCAACTTCATACGCATCGTCAAATTCAATGCCACCATTCTCAGTCTTCAGCTGGTCTAATGCCTTTTCAACTGGTTGTGCCTGGTTAAAGTCATACGCTGTGCCTTTAACTGCTAATTTCTTACCAGTTGGGACTTTTTCATCATCAAATTCCAAGTGAGCTGCACTCGTAATCTGTAATTTTTGTTGGGCCAAACTGGTCCGATCATCAGTTGTGTTCCAATAAACGTGATTAGTTGGATTAAAGAGGGTTGCTGCATCAGTATCACCGGTAAATGCAATGGATACTTGATCCTGATTATCTAATGTAAACTTGATAGCGACATCCATATTTCCCGGGTAATTATCATCACTGGCGTTGATATGCTTCTTCAAAGTCACACTGACACTATCATTGGTTTGGCTAAAAGCACCTTCAAAGTTCAGCGTGTTAAAACCATGATTCCCGCCGTGTAGCGAATGGGTTTGTTCGTTCATATCAACTTGATAGGATTGATCATCGATTTTGAACTTAGCGCCGCCAATCCGGCCAGCAACCCGACCAATTGATTGACATAGGCAGTATCCCACTCGTTGATAGTCAGTCATGTTATCAAGGCCCCAAATCAAGGGATGTTCAACGCCGTCTTCATTGACGACGAATTCTTGCCACGTCCCACCATAACTAAGGACCGAGATACGAGTTTGATGGTCATTGACCAGCGTATAACGCATTACATCTTGACCATCTAGTTGGTCAAACACCGTTTTTTTAGTTTCCAAAATCATGCACCTCCGTGTTATTTAAACCGCTTTCATTTAGAAGTATACCAGAATTTCTTGAAGTTGAGTAAAACTTTTAGTTAAAATACTAAAAGAACGATCTGGTTTCTATCCCAGATCGCCCTTCACTACTTGGAACTTGCTCGCTCAACCAGATTAGTACCCAGCTCAACCCGTTGTGTCGTTGTTCGCCCTGCTAGTCGACTGATGACCAAATTAACTGCGGTCGCCCCCATTAACTCAGTATCTACGTTAACTGCGCTTAATTCGGGATAAACGAATGTCGCCAGCGAAGTATTGTTAAAGCTAAATAGCTTCACTCGTTCTGGCACCTGGATGCCACTAGCTTGCAACGCTTTAAGCGCACCTGCCGCCATCGGATCATTTGCCACAAAAAAGGCTCCTGGTAGTTGATCTCCCAACTTACGAATGGCTTTTTGCATCATTTTAAACCCAGATTCACTAGTATAATCGCCCTTAAAAACGAACTTAGGATCAAACGCATGCCGTCGTTCCATCGCGGCCCGAAAACCTAGCATGCGTCGATCAACTACCGCTAACTGATGGTCGGTTGTCATTTCTTGACCGTGAATAAAGCCAATATGATGAAAGTTGCGTTGCCAAAAATAATCGACAACTTTTTCTGTGGCCAACCGAAAATCAGTAATGACACTATCAAAACCAGCATCAAACTGATCATCATCTACGAATACTAAGTTGTCAGTTACTGATGCCAAGTCCTTGACTTGTGGCTCGCTGAACTTTCCAACTGCAATCACTGCATCTACGTCTGGTCCCAATTCTTGTAAATTATTTTGGAAGATCCGAGTCACTTCAAACTGATTATCTTGTCCACGACGTTCAATCCCCATCCGGACTGACATATAATACAAATCATCTTGTTCCTTAGATTCCGAATACCATTGAACAATAGCAAGTCGCTTACGCGCCGTCGTGACAGTATGCCGTTTATTTTTTGAATACTGTAATGCTTCTGCTGCATCTAGAATTCGTTGGCGCGTTGTATCACTAACAGACAATGACTGATCTTTGTTTAACACGCGCGATACCGTTGCCAATGATACGCCAACTTTATTTGCAATATCTTTTAGCGTCGCCGCCATGAATTGGCCCCCTTAAATTCAAACTAATTCTTACTACCATCTAAAGTCGCTATCGCATGATTTATTTGCAAATTATTTTAATTTTCAAGTATTGCGCCGAACTTCAACGCATAATCGTGATAACTATCATGTAAAACTTTATCATTAATTGTGAAAATTGGCGAATTTAAACAC
>SKER01002652.1_pt1 | contig 11332 bp, 8 predicted proteins | sample 4826961 | NCBI WGS metagenome assembly SKER01 (sample SAMN11008804, study PRJNA524170) | human gut metagenome | biome: Human fecal sample; material: Feces; isolation source: fecal sample from pouch patient p47 | host: Homo sapiens | place: Israel: Tel-Aviv | collected 2016-11-16
GAGTGGAAGTGTGGCCACCCGGGACTACAACTACCGTGAAGCGCTGACGCCTCAGGACAGCGCCGAAAGTATTTTTAGCAAAGAAGGCATCACCACCGGAGAAACGTACCATTATGCGGAACCCTTCCTGACCGCTGGCGACGCTGAAAGCCCGGAGACCGGGGCGAATTTCGCCCGTCTGCGTCACGAACGTATGCTGAACGCGCAGTATCGCGTCAGCGGGCATTCCTCCAGCCCTCATCTGGCCCCGGGTCAGGTACTGGAAACGGACGGAACGCTCCCCGATGCCGTCAGGGAAGGCATCGTCATCACCGCGGTGCGCACCAGTGGTTCGCGCAAAAGTAGCTTTACGCTGACGTTTGAGGGTATCCCCTACAGTGAAACCGTCTGTTATCGTCCGGCACTGCTCAGTCGCCCGGTGATATCCGGCTCGCTGCCTGCCCGGGTGGAAAGCACACAGAAAGGCGACACCTATTCCTGGCTCGACCCGGACGGGCGATACCGGGTGAAACTGGACTTTGACCGCAACAGTGCTGAACAGGGTTATGCGTATCTGTGGCTGCGGCTGGCTAAACCGTATGCCGGTGATAAGTACGGATTCCACTCACCGCTTCTCGACGGAACGGAAGTGGCCGTCGTATTTGACGGCGGAGACCCGGATCGTCCCTACATCGCTTATGCCCTGCATGATTCAGAACACCCGGACCACGTCACCAGTGACAACCATACGCGGAATGTGTGGCGCACGCCGGCGAACAATAAGCTGCGGATGGAGGACAAGCGCCAGGAAGAGCATATCAAGCTCGCGACGGAATACGGCAAAACGCAGCTGAACATGGGACACCTGGTCAATGGCCAGCGTGAAAAGCGCGGCGCCGGTTTTGAACTGCGTACGGACGAGCATGGCGCAGTGCGTGCTGCAAAAGGGCTGTTCCTGACGGCGGATGCCCAGGCTAAAGCCCAGGGGCCGGTGCTGGAAATGGCGCCTGCGATAAGTCAGATTAACCAGGCCAACAGCCAGATGCAGGCCCTGAACAGCGCCGCTGAAGCCGCCGGAGCGCTGGCGAATGACATCAATACCCAGATAAATTTTGTGACTGACAAAATCAGGGACCTCCAGTCTTCGGTCCTGCTGGGGAGTGCGCCGCAGGGGGTGGCACTGACCTCAGGTGAACACCTTCAGCTCAGCAGCACCCGCAACACCATGATCAATGCAGGCCAGCATCTTGATGTCGGTGCGATGAAAAATCTGTCCGTGAGCGTTGAAAAAGCGCTTGGGTTGTTTGTGCATAAAGACGGGGCGAAGCTGGTTGCCAACCAGGGAGACATCGAGATTCAGGCTCAGCATAATAGGATGGCACTGTTTTCTGAAAAACAGCTGACGGTGACCAGTAGTGAAGACGAAATTATTATCAGCACCCCGGAAACACTGACGCTTAATGGTGGCGGGTCTTATCTGATGCTGAGTAAGAACGGCATTGAACACGGCTCATCTGGTGAGTTCATTATGAAGACGTCTGACTATCTGGTACCAGGCTCAGGCGCAAACCTTCCCAACGAAACACCCAATTTCAGCCTGACGGATATCACTCAGGAAAGCAAAATCAGCAGCAAATCTTTCAATGACTAAGGGGTGATGATGGATCCATTAATTCCTCATATGCGTAATGTGTTTTTATTTACATTTTTGCTTTGTTTATCAAATTTAATACAGACATCCGAGCAAACAAGCCCAGAAAGCATCGTGTACAATTTTATAAGTCATATTTGAAAGAAGAATCATCGGACAATATTCTATTTCTTAGTTAATATTTTTCTGATGAATTAATGAAAAGCATTAACAACATCAATGATGTGTAAATATGATTCTGATGATTCAGTGTCGGCAGAAGAACTCGAAGGGAAATGTTCACAAAAGCGCGAATGCAAGCAATTTAAAGGGCGTTATATTTTTAACTGGCATGGTGCTTTGGTTGATACTGATGTTGAATGTTTTACAAGATCACATGATATTTATCCTTCATGGAAAGCAAGTATAAGTACCTTTGATGTATCTCATAAAGAGAATGACTCTTCAGTCACCGTTATTTTAGGAGCAGATTTCGAGTCTAAAGTTAAATTTAATGTTATGCTAGAAAAAATTGATGGGAAGTGGAAAGTCACCAGCGTAACGGAAAAATAAGAATGAGGTCATTTTATAAATTTCTAACCTCGTCTACTTATACAAATACCAACATATCTACGGAGAGACGTTTATGTTGAAGAAGATTATTCTTGCTTGCTGCTTATTCTGCGTGGTCAATATATCCTCAGCTTCAGCAAGCGATAGTTCAATGCCTCGGCGAATTGTTGCAAGTTTTTATCATGATTACCTTGTCGCGTCTGAAATGCCTGATATGGAATCAGCTAATAAACTGACTCAAAAAGCTATTTTTGAATATACAACTGAGCATCTCAGAAGTCTGCGGGATAATGATGAATCGGGTGCTGATTATTTTGTCGATGCTCAGGAGATATGTGAAGAATGGAAAGACAGCATTTATGTGGAAACTGTTTCAGAGAATGACCAGGTTGCACAAGTGAAGCTAACATTAGGATATGGTAAAGGCGTATCCCTGTATGCCGTAAACCTGGTTAAAGAAAAAGGGAGCTGGTTAATGGATTCTGTTAAACCGATATCCCGTAGTAGTATTTATTGCCCTCGGCAAGCAGAGGGAGGAGAATAAATGCTGGACAAGAATGTAGCAGTTAGTGTTTTAAACACTCAAGCCCTGGCTAGAGCAAAAATTAACGCTGAAAATTTTAAAAAAGGCATAGATAAAAAGCTTAAATATGGTGAGTCAAAATGTGCCCGCTATGTTAAAAAAGCATTAATCACTGGAGGGGCATCTGCAAACAATTCAGGAATTGAATCAGCTAAAAATTATGGCCCATGGCTGCTTGAAAATAACTTTAAAATTGTGGATAACGCTACAACAGTGCGTACTGACGGTGTATTCACAATTTCTGGACAGCAAGTGGGGGATGTTGTCGTAATCCAGGCAGCACCACATCATGTGCATGGTCATATGGCGATGTTTAATGGTACACACTGGGTATCTGATTTTGTCCAGGAAAGGGGGTTCTATCCTGCCCAGATATATCGTGATCAAAGCATACCCTATGCACTTTATCGTTATGGCGATAATACCACATCAGAGCAGAACGCCTCGGCAACCCAAAAAAGAAAAATTAAAATTGTCTGGCCGATCCCCTCCAATAGCGGGGGGAAAGAATTCAGTAACCTGGAAACAATACTCGCTCATCTGGGTGGGGAGTCAACCGGACAGTACGCAATTGGCCGTAGCGGGATGTGGCATGGCGGTATACATATCACACATGCAACGACCCCATGGTGTGCGTTGAGTGGTAAATCTCCTCTTGAGGCGATAGATTTTCCGGTTCCCTTTAAAGGTGAGCAGGCTGTGCGATGCATGGCTGATGGAGAAGTCGTTGCTTATCGTGTCTGCAAGGATTATCTGACGCTAGGCTGGGAATCTGGTCCACTGAGCTTTTCTGGGTCATTTGTGCTGGTGAAACACTATATTCAACCCGGTGAGAAAGAGTCCAGCGGACTACATTTCTACACCTTGTATATGCATCTTGCACCGTATTCAGCCTATGAAAGTGCGAAAAAAATCCACTGGATAACTCAGGATACGCTCTCTGGATATTCCGAAGCCGACTGGTTGATTATGGATTTGAGCCGCAGCGACCAGAGGCCAGCGAGTGCAGGCAATGTCAACAAAGGGACTCCTGTTACCTGGGATGCCTCAGATACTTCCCTCACCGCCACCCAAGGGGGGCGTACTTATGGACTGGCGACCCTGAATGCGGATAGCGGAAAACTGAAAACAGGGCAAAAAGTATGGATGCTGGTCGACAATAACAACATTAAACCGGCGCCAGGAAGTGGCCCTAGCTGGTGGGATCATTTGGTTCCACCAGCAAAAGAAGTCATGGTTTTTGATAAAACAGTCAGTCTCAGTTCGCCTCTCCTTATCAAGGCAGGTGACTCGATTGGGCACATGGGCTACTATCAGGCACCAAAGGACGGGGGACATGAGGCGAGATATCAGGTGCATATTGAATGTACCAGCATGGACGATAACCTGGAAAAATTCCTGACCAATCCAGAAAAAGTGGGGGAGAAAAACCCACTCTGGCTGAAGTATTCTCCTGGCCTTGCTCTGTACACAAAAGACGTCGCGAAAGGCACCTTCTCAAAGGGGGCGACGTCAACAACGCGGACAGGCCTTCTTCCGCTGAACACAGTCACAGCTGAAACGGATAAATCAACAAAACAGGAATACTGGCATCTGCGACCAGAAAATGCCTACGTGCCCAAAGGCCAGGCGGAGCCTCAACTGTTATCACAGTATGATTTGGTAAAGTTGGGTTTCAGAACTGAAACCGTAGAGCCTGCCAGCTTTGATTACCTGGATGGGAAAAACCAGCCTGTTGGATTCTTCCGCAGTCTTATCAACGCACTTTACGAGGCCGCGACCGGTGATACCCGGACCAGTCATGCACTGGTGAAGCATAATTATCAGCGTCTGTTGGATAAAATTGATAGTGGAAGTGACCGTTACTCTCCAATGGAATACTGGAGAGCACTTCATAATCCTGACTATCGTGACGTCGTTCAGAAAACAATCGTAAAACATCCCAGCGACTGGTACTTCAAAAAAGGCGATGCTATCTGGCAACCATTCCTGAATGCGCTTAAGAAAGACGCTCCGGAATGGAAGAAATACAGCGAAGATTTCCTTGATAAAATGGCATGGATGCAGGATGTGACCACTGAAAAACTGGGGCCCTCATTGTGGCATATGCACCCAATAATGTTCCTTGGTGCTCTAAAACCACGAAATGATATAGATTGGAGCAAGCTGACCAAGCAACAGTTTACTGATGCTGTTTATGAGGCCGCTCTTAAAGAACAAGAAAAATCAGGTATTCCTGCGGCAATAACAACTGCTCAGGCCATTGATGAGTCGGGGTATGGGCGTAAGGTTCCAGTTGATTTAAACAATAAGACATATAGTTTCAACCTCTTTGGAATAAAGGCTAAAAGTGGACAGGAATTTGTTGAGATATGGACCACTGAACATATCAATGGAAGTAACATTAAAATTAAAGATAAATTTGCAGCATATAACTCTTTTGAAGAAAGTATTGCCGACAGAACTAGATTCTTAACTGAAAACAAGAGATATGCCTCACTATTTGAAAACGATGATCCTGAAAAATGGGCTCATGGCCTTCAGGATAAAGGCTATGCCACAGACCCTAATTATGCTTCAAAGTTGATTTCTATAATGAAAGGTAGTTATATGAAAAGCAGAGGTTTGAAATGATTAAGATCATGCTATCAATCTTATTATATGGTTTTTGCTGCTATTCCTATGCTAAAGACTTTTGTTCGGAACTGTCCAAAACAGCCGAGAAGGAGCAAGCATATGTAGATCATTCCGTGAATATATTTAAGGTTGTATCGAAAACAAGACTTTACTTCAATAGCGCACCAAGTGAACAATGCAAGGTTAATAATTTATTTTTAGTTAATGGTGATGTTGTTTCAGGATACACCACTCTTAATGGATATTTGTTTGCATCATATTTCAAGAAAAATGGTGAATCGGTCGATGGATGGCTCAAACTATCAGATTTAAAAAATACCGGATATACTAATGGTCCATCAAGTGACGAACAAACTGTTTTTAATATTATTCCAGATATCATAAAGAAGAACAAACTAACTACAGCACCTGAAAAATGTATCAACATCAGTGGCGATGATAGAGACAACAAATACTATAAATTCGCTATAACCAAAGAAGCACTTGAAGAATGTAAAGACGTCCAGTTCACTCCATTTAGTATTTTGGTTAAAAAAGGCACTCAAGAAATGTACACAAACCAAGGGGATGATATTGATAAATTCCACCCCATTGAATGAAGTAGTTACATTCTGTATGATGAAGGGAGAAGCTATAATGATAATAAAGGCTTAGATCTGAATAAAGACAATGCAATAACCAAATATGAAGCAGGCTTTAAAGTAAGTGAGAAATTAAAATTAGGAATGAAAGAAGGATATCGAGGTTAACATGCGAAAGATTCTGTCTTTGATAGTTACACTTTTTCCTATGTATAGTATGGCAAACAGTTTCGACTTGCCCACAGTTCATTCAATAAAAAATGGAAACCAATGTGAAATATCTTTTAATGATAAAGTTGTTTCGAAGCATGACTGTGAGTATGAATCTCCTTCCTATTTGACATCTTACTCTCTCCTTACTGACTCCTGGACTGGAGTTTGGATATTTCAGGATTCCCCAATGGGTAATGCTTGTGAGGCCGGTTCAATCAGGGTGATCTCCATGGATTCTGAAAATAAAATACAAACACACAATCCGATAGATTATTGTATGGGGGCAGTGGTTATTAGCAACAATACCGATAAAGTTAAAATTGATATTCGAGATGACGATGATTCTAAAAATATCGAGACGTGGATATTAAAAGACAATAAACTAATAAAGGCGCAATAATGCCAGTAACTTGCAATTATAAATACTCATTGATAATGTGAATCGTATCTGCATTATCCAGGCCGCTAGTTTTAAAAAACACTCCGTAAATTAAAGTTATAATTAATCGAAATGTTTATGAATATATTTAATTTTATTTTAATGATTTCGGTATTTTATAGTGCAAATATACATAAGTATTTTTAGAATTTCTTGTGATTGAATTCAATATTGCATCTAATTATTTATTAATTATATGTGTATTTTTATTTAAATTTACAATCAATGCTTTAATGGATTGAGCGACCTGTTTTGTGCACCACCTTATGAATTCATTTGGAGTAGTTCAGTTTATGAATATGATAAATAAATTAACATTGGCTCTGATAGTATCACCTTTATTTTCTTGCGCAGCATCACAGGATTATTCTAAAATCGAAACAAATTGTAGGAAGGATTACCCCGAGATAAATAATTCCGTCGTTATGGGGTGCGCTGATTTGGCATCTTCCGCTGCCAAAAAGGACATGAATATAATTTATCAAAAAATATTTAACATTATAGATTCTCGCGACGTTCCTGATATAGTAAAAAGTTTTGAGTTAGCACAAAAAAGCTGGCTTACATCACGTGAAAATTGGTGTGATGTTCAGGGGTTTATGATCGGTACACCTATGTACAGCGTATGCCGAATGGATATGAATATCACAAGAGTCAATGAATTAAACGACCTATTGAAACAAATTCAAAACTGATGAAGTGTCCCCTGGAATATTATTGAGCCTACCATTAAATTGTTAAATAAAGGTCCAACTTTATGCTACAAATAATCCGTAAAGGCGATAAAACCACTCATGGCGGCTCGGTGCTGACTGCTTCCGAAACGATGAAATTCGGCGGTATTGGCGTTGCCCGTAAAGGTGACAAAGTGTCCTGCCCGGTTCCGGGACATGGCCCTACAACTATCGTAGAAGGCAACCCTGATTACCTTGATCATGGTATCCCGGTTGCCTTTCACGGTCACAAATGTGCCTGTGGTTGCACATTGATCAGTTCATTTTCCGCTGCAAAGGTTGCCTGATTATGCCCGTCTGGCTGGATGCCATCCCTGAAAAGGCACCTAAGATAGTGCGCCCTAGTACCGGGCGTTGGCTGCTCTTCCTCGCGTTTGTCATGCTGGGGGGCATAGCGCTCACGCTAGGGTGCTGGACGTCAGAGCGAACCGGCTTTGTCTTCTGGTTCACCGCGCTGGGTCTTCCATTTTGCACCTGGGGGCTTATTTTCGGCTTACGCCGGTTTGCCTACAAAGCCGAACAGGTGGGGACCGAGTCCCGAAATGTCCAGCGAGAAGCGCTTATTGACAGTGAAATTCTGCGCGGTCAGCGCTGCGCCTGGATCCTCGGTACTTATATTCAGAGTCCGGCCGGAAACAAAGCCGATGACCTGCTGAAGGCAATGAAAGTCGCAGCTCCTGTTATCGAATTCTCTCGCCCAAGAGGATGTGACAAACCGGTCAGATACGCGGCATTACCAGAATATCAGACAGATTTAACGAAGGCCCTGAAAGCAGCGGTTAATAAACTGACCACGCGTGTAGAGGGAATAGTTAAACCGCTTCCGCCCGAACTGCCATGCTGGCTGGTGCTGGATTGTGATAACGATCTGTATCCCCTGTTTGAAGAGCAGCTTAAAGCCGATCTCTCACTCAAGACGGGAAGGATTTTTCGCCTGATGGCCGGAAAAGGGCTGGGGGCGTTTGATGCCTGGCTGGACAAGCGATGGGACACCCCGGGCATTTTGGTTGCCATCACGCTGTCGTTACCGGCGTCTCCCCGGGAAGAAGAAGCTGATGCTGTCTCAATGGTGGTATTGAGCAACCGCAAAGCCCATGCCTGGCCGGATGCGCTTCGCCTTCATCGCCCCGAAAGGGGAACAGAAACAACGCTCACAAAGACACTTACCCGGGCGCTGCTCTGGTCGAAGACCCTGCCCAATGAACTCAAAGGAAGCTGGATCTCCGGTCCCACATTGACGTCGGGCAGCGGCTGGAATAATGCCTGCGAAGAGAGTGAAGTGGAATTTAGTCTTTCAGAAGACAATTCCAGTATCGATCCCGTGCTGGGATATACCGGCCATGCTGCTCCATGGCTGACCATCACGCTTGCTAATGCTGACGTTGAACAACGAGGGTCGCAGGTTATCGCCGCACAACCCGCCGCTGACAAGGACGACATCTGGGTCGCCGTCATCACCAAAGAAGAAGTTCGCAAGGAATCGCCTAAGAATGTCTAAGGTAAAAGTTAAAACACTCATCGGCTCCGTTGTGACTGTCGCTTTTTTTCTGACAGCCATCGTGGCATTTCTGTTTTATGCCTTTCCGGAAAACGTGGCCTCGGCCACCGGATTTGGACCGTATGACGGCCAGCGCATACTCACTTTCTGCGCCATTATGGTTGCCGCGATGTTTTTACTCGGCTGGCTGACAGAGAAGGCTTTCGACTTCGCCGGTAAATCCGGGTTGTATTTCCAGTGGGGCCAGAAAAAGGCTGAGAGTATCACTCCGGTGACGAACACCATTCTCAGTGAAGAAGATGACGACGAACCGGTCTTCAGCGAAGACGCCGTGTCCGAACACCTGCGCTTTCGCTATGGACGCCGATGGCAGCGTAAGGTGCGACTCCTGCTGGTGATGGGCAACCCGGACGACGTCCATAAAGCAGCCCCGGGTCTGTGCCATGACCTCTGGCAGGAAGGTGACGGCAACGTACTGATTTATGGCGGTGATGCGCAGTCACTCCCGGATGAGATCTTCCTTTCAAAACTGAAGCGTCTGCGATCCGGCCAGCCGGTTGATGGCATTATTCAGGTGATGAGTACTTCAGCCCTTCCGACGGATAGCGAACGGGATGCTTTCTTGCGTTGCCGCCAGAAAGCCGATCATCAGCTGGGCTGGCAGGCACCTGTCTGGCTGTGGCTGACTGATAAAGCCAAAGGTGCTCAGCAGGACGCGGACACGGCTGCGACAGGGGTGATATTCGGACCGGAAGGCACTATAAAAGAGGCGGATAAGGCATTGACTACGCTGTCTCAGCGCCTGCAAAAAGCCGGTATGGCACAGATACTGAATAATCCGGCTCATAACGGCCTGCTCCAGTTATCTTCCCGTCTGCAACACGAACTGAAAGCCAGTCTGACTGTTTTGCTCTGTGGGTTGATGCAGGGATCTGCGGCCTGGCGTTTACGCGGTGTCATGTTCAGCCCTGAACTGGCCGTTGCCGGAACGGTACCGAACACGCGCCTCGACACACCGACATGGAAAGCCGTCATTGATGACTGTGATGCCATCAGCGGCAGGAAGCTGGGCTTCGACTGGCAGAAGATGCTGAGATTTATTCTGCTTTCCCTGATTGTCCTGTGGGGGACCGGTACATTGCTGTCCCTGATCGTTAACCGTACCCAGATTTATGAGGCACAGGAAACGGCGAGGCAGGCAGCGGATACCGCAAAACCACTTGCTGAACGCCTGCACAACCAGCTCGTACTCCAGCAAGCGATTGCCCGTCTGCAACATCGTGAGGCGACCGGCGCTCCATGGTACACCCGTTTTGGTCTTAATCAGGACAGCGATACGCTGGCCGCACTCTGGCCACTGTATGCGAAAAATAACGTACAGCTGATGAGGGATACCACAGCAGACCATCTCAGACAGCAGCTGAATGCGTTTGTGCAACTTCCTCCTGCCAGTGATGCCCGAACGCAGGGCACACAGCATACCTACGACGTGCTCAAAAGTTATCTGATGCTGGCCCGTCCTGACAAAGCAGACGCAGACTGGCTGGCAAAAAACGTCCTGAAAGCCTTACCGAAACGCCAGAATGTGCCGGATGGCACATGGCAGGACCTGGCACCGAAACTGCTGGGCTTTTATGCGCAGAACCTCCCGGCTCATCCGGAATGGAAAATTAAGCCTGACGCTGAATTAATAAGCACGGTCCGTCAGATCCTGCTCAAGCAGATTGGCCAGCGGAACGCTGAGTCCGGGTTATATCAGGACATGCTTAAGCGTGTGGCCAGCAACTGGCCTGATTTAACGCTTGCCGATATGACCGGCGACACCGATGCCACTACGGTATTCAGCACTGACGAAGTCGTCCCGGGTATGTTTACGCGTCAGGCCTGGGAAGAGCAGGTTCAGGATGCGATTAACGAGGTCGTCAAGACACGCCGCGATGAAATTGACTGGGTACTGACGGATAAGATGCACCAGACAGGGAGCGATATCTCCCCGGAGGCGCTGAAGGCCCGCCTGACTGAACGCTATTTTACCGATTTTGGTAATGCCTGGCTGAATATGGTCAACAGCATACAGTGGCAGGAAGCTACGTCACTTTCCGAAGCGATTGCCCAGCTCAGTCTGATAGGCGATGTCCGCCAGTCCCCGCTGGTGGCACTGATGAACACGCTGGCCTGGCAGGGAAAAACGGGGCAGAAGGGTGAGGCGCTGGCCGACTCGATAGTGGACTCAGCGAAAAAGCTAATTGGTCAGAAAAAAAATGCAAAACAATTTATAGAGCAGGCTCAGGGCCCTGAAGGTCCGCTTGATGGAGTGTTCGGTCCGCTAATGGGGCTGATGGAAGGTAAAGAGGGCACCGGTACCAACGGTAACCTCAGCTTCCAGTCCTGGCTGGCCCGCGTTACCCAGGTGCGGCTGAAGCTTCAGCAGGTCACCAGCGCCCCGGATCCGCAGGCTATGTCGC
>SKER01002653.1_pt1 | contig 11331 bp, 8 predicted proteins | sample 4826961 | NCBI WGS metagenome assembly SKER01 (sample SAMN11008804, study PRJNA524170) | human gut metagenome | biome: Human fecal sample; material: Feces; isolation source: fecal sample from pouch patient p47 | host: Homo sapiens | place: Israel: Tel-Aviv | collected 2016-11-16
ATGCATACCATGAAGTATTTTCAAAAAATCAGAAAGAAATTATAAACTGTCAAGAAAAGCCTGTAATTTTGCACAAATACTCCTTTATTTTTTCACACAAAAAAGGTATAATAAACAAAATAAACAATTCTTTCACAATAAAGGAGGAGGACATCTTATGGAAAACCGCAAAATTCAATTTCGTTCAAAAGCCTGTAATCTACATCTTTCTGCCTATCCGGGACATTTCGCAACAAAGCATTCTCATGTCAACTACTTTTTAGATATGACAACATTAAAAGTACGTCAGTCTAATGCAGAAGAAGCTGCAAGAGCGTTAGTTCCACTTTATAAACATAATACCGTCGTCGATACCATCGTATGTCTTGACGGAACAGAAGTAATCGGTGCATTTTTAGCAGAAAAGCTTACAGAGAGCGGATTCTTCTCTTACAACCAGCATAAATCTATCTATATTGTTACTCCAGAAATAGATTCAGATGGTCAGATGTTCTTCCGCAAAAATATCCAGCCAATGATTAAAGATAGAAATATCATTATTTTAATGGCATCTGTCACAACTGGAATCACAATCAACCGAAGCTGGGAATGTATCGAGTACTATGGTGGCAAACTGCAGGGAATTTCAGCAATATTTAGTACGCTTTCTGAATATGGTAATCTTCCTGTTAATTCGCTGTTTACTCCAAATGATATTCCTACTTACCATACATATAGTAAGCATGACTGCCCATATTGTAAGAGTGGTCAGAAAATCGATGCTTTGGTAAACGGACATGGATATTCCGAATTACTATAACTACTAATTTGTAGATTTCGTATAGACGAAAAAGAGAAACCATACCATATCCCAGATGCGGATGAGCATTTTAAACACAACGACTACAGAGCAGATGGGATATGGTATGGTTTCTTTTTTCGTCTGTTTTCTCTTAATGAATCGTAATCCATTTCAAAATTTTACTTTGGGTTTCTACGAATTGTTCATATTCTTCCCGGCTGTTTTGCTGATATTCCAGCGTGATATACTTTGGTGCTACGCGCTCTACAAATTCCCGGACACCTTCTCCGATAAAAGGCTGATGCAGATCAATATGACAGGCATGGTCATATGCAAGGCGAAATAGTTCATAAAATGGAATCTTATCAAAGTCTATCGGATGTTCTCTCCATTCTTTTCGCTGTTTTCTTACATAATCCCCTCCCAGTGACAACTGCAGGTGCATTCCTTTAAACCAGTGGAGCATCTGTGCTTTTTCGTATTTGTCTATCATTTTATTCAGATATGCTACGGCATCTTCCGGAGTCTTTAGCTGTGTTGTTGTATTCATATAATGCCCGGTATCGAGCATGATTCCCTTTTTTTGTGTATGCATTCCTTCTATAAGCCGGCGGGTAAGGCGGACATTTTTCAAGGTAAGCCCGCTCCACCAGAGATTCTCTACAAGAAAGTCGAATGGATATTCTTTTTCATCAAGGAGGGTATTGATGACCTCTAAGCTTGCATCAATCACTTCTTTATCTGTATAGCGGTATTTATAAATATAGCTCTCCCGAAGTGTCACTTCTGAAACATGGAAAACTACATACTTTGCTCCAACTTGTTCTGCATAGGCAAGATCGTCCCGCAAACTGTTCAGATAAGATTCCCTGCTCATTCCTCCAAAGTATTCCAGCCACTGCTCTCTTGAATCAAATTCCTGATCTAGGCGTTCATAATTCCCTTTCCACCAGTCCATCCAGAAAATATGAAAATACAGATGTACCCCGTTCACCATATCCGGCAGAATCTTTCCTTCATCTGGCTCGCCTGCCCGAATCACTTCCAGTCCATTTAATCCTCGTGACTCATAAGACTTTCTGATATCTTCACTATCTTTATAACGATTTAGCATCCCTTCATAAATTGAAAAATTCATGGAACGACATTCTGGTATTTTTTGCATAGTTTCCCCCTTCAATCTCGTATACTCTCAGAATCTTTCTAAGAATACATTTTATCTATACTTATCATCTATACTTATTTCAAAAATACCCCTGCATTCTGGCAATCTTTCTGAAATTCAAAAATGCCCCAGCTATTCATCTCATCAGATCATATTTTATTTTTATCCGCTGCAGCTTTTCCAACAATGGCTTTGCTCCAATCCACAGAAAAATAAATGTAGAACTGGCATGAACAAGATCTACCGGAATACCTGAAATATATCTTGCAAGCAGTCCTTCCCATGTAAAATCATACACACTCATAAAGAGAGCCGCTGGATTCATGATTCCTCCATAAATGAACACCGTCACAAGGAATCCATATATACAAAGGCTGAGCCGTTTGGTCGGAAGCAGTCCTATTCGGTAAAGGATTCCTGACAAAAATCCGATAAAACCCATCGCAAACATCTGCCATGGGGTCCATGGTCCCTGCCCAAATAAGAAATTGCTGACTACCATCGTCATGGCACCAACTAAGAATCCTGCCTCGCCGCCAAATGCGATTGCACTGATGATCACGATTGCTATAATCGGCTTAAAGCTCGGTATCATAAAAAATGCTGCCCGGCCGGCGGTTGCCAGTGCGACCATTGTTGCAAGAACAACTAGCTCTCTCACCTGAGGTTTTCGTCCCTCAAATACCATAAAAAACGGTAATAACGAGTATATAATGATTACCAGGCTAATAAAATAATACTTTCTTGGACCAAAAATCTTTTCAAATATTGTGCCAACGGCGGCAACATCCATAACATAAAATCCGACAGCAATTGTGAGGGGAATCGCTACAAGCAAGAGAAAGAGACTTACTCTGGTACGAACAGAAAGCCTGCGTTTTTCCTGCTTTTTCCAGATTTCGGTATCCATCTCAAACATATCATTATCTAAAATGACATCTCCCGCCCTGCCTTCTCCTGACAAATCTCCTGCTAATTCTTTTAAAGCAGAAACTTTCCTGCTTTTTGGTAAAAAGATACGCTTTATCTTTGCAGGAATCGTATCTTCATTCACAATCGGAGAAGCGTAAAATTCTTTCAAGAACTCCTGACTTGATTTCCAGTCTGCCATTGTTCACACTCCTTTTTTAAGACATTCCACAACGTCCTCCCCGGTAACCGCCATGGGAAAATACCTTCTAGCCATTCGGTTTGCCGCTGTTGTATAAAAATTATTTCCGGCAAAGAATTCTCCCGGAGTTCCACATGCCACAATATTTCCATCAAAAAATAAACCACATCGGTCTGCATAAGAAGCGCAGAACTCAATATCATGAGAAATCATAAAAACAGTTACGCCCTGCTCTTTGAGTAATGCCAGTATTCCGGCAAATTCTTTTTTAAAATAGCTGTCAAGTCCTTTGGTCGGTTCATCCATCAACAAAAGCTTTGGCCGCAATAACAAAATCTTAGCCAGGGCAAGCCTCTGCTGCTCTCCCCCGCTTAAGTCATACGGATGACGATGCAGTAATTCTTCCAAATGTGTTACTTTAATGATTCCTTCCACCGCATCCTTTTTATCCATGGCAAGCTGATATTCTTCATCCTTTTTCTCTTTTACACCGCCTACCATTTCAAACAGTTCTAATTCCACACTTTTCTTTACAAAAAGAGACTGCGGGTTTTGCGGCAGTACTCCAAGAAAATTGCGGAACAGTTCTTTATCGCTGTAACGACGGATATCCTTACCTTCTAAAAGTACTTTTCCACGATATGGCTTTCTCAAACGGCTCAAAAGTGAAAGTGTTGTTGACTTCCCGGTTCCATTTCCTCCAAGCAATGCAAAGAATTCTCCTCTTTTTAAGGAAAAGCTTAGTCCCTTTACGACATCCGGCAGTTCTTTATCATAGCGGAACCACAGATCATCACACGCTAAGATGATATCTTCATTTTTCTCTTTAAACTTTTCTGTAAACTTTTCTGTAATCTTAGAAAAAGAAGATTTTCCTTTTTGGGAATCACTCTCTTTTCTATATGAAGAAGATGCATTTGCTGGTGAAATGCCTTTTTTCTTACAAACTATATCCAGCCACTTTCGCCCGTCACGAACAGTAATCGGGCAGGGCTGCTCTGACTCTACTTTGGCATAAACCTGCATCGGTACCGGCATAGCTAAAAACATCTCATGATTGCGCTTCTTTAATTCTTCTCCGATTTCCGGCGGTGTGCCAACACATAAAATCTGCCCTTCATCCATGACCACTACCCTGTCAGCAGAAGGAAATACTTCCTCTAAACGATGTTCCGTAAGAATAATTGTCGTTCCAAGATCACGATTAATCTTCTTTACTGTTTCCAAAAAATCAGAAGCTGCAATCGGATCAAGCTGAGAGGTCGGCTCATCAAGAATCAGCATATCCGGATGCATGGCCATGATAGATGCCAGATTCAAAAGCTGTTTCTGTCCTCCGGAAAGTTCCGATACATTTTTATAAAACCAGTCCTGAATCCCAAAATAACTTGCCATTTCCGCTACCCGGATACGGATATCTGCGTTACTGTATCCAAGGCTTTCCAAACCAAATGCCAGCTCATGCCACACTTTATCTGTCACGATCTGATTATCCGGATTCTGTAATACATAGCCAATCCTCTGACTCTGCTCCCGGTTACTCATCTCCCCGATTGGTACTCCCTGAAAAAAAATCTCTCCTTTTCGCTTTCCATGCGGCGTTAGGGGAGTCTTTAAATGTGTCAGAAGTGTACTCTTTCCACATCCACTCTTTCCGCAAAGAACAAGGAATTCCCCGTCCTCCACATGCAAAGAAACATGATTTAGCGCCCTCTTTTTTTCTTCTGGATAAGCAAAACACAAATCATTGATTTCTAATATACTATTTTTCTTTTCTGACAAACCATTCGCTGTCACCCTGCACCTCCAAACTTGCTTTTTATCTCCTGTATATACGGCTATTCAACTTCCCACAAACGGTACCCAGCCGGTGCTGCACTTTCTACCTGTCCTCTTCTCGCCTTCCACATCCTTCGGTCTAAAATCTCCATCGCTGCTGGCATGATACTAAACAATAAAAAAGCGGCAAAGACAAGCAGGCTGCCTGCTGTAAAGGGTACTCCCTTTACAACGATCCGAGGATTATAAGAACAAAATGCATACCCCTTTGAAAAGCCCCATATCGCTGCTCCGAATGTAATGATCATAAAAATAAGGCACAAAAAATCCCTTTTATCGAAATGATATAAAGAAAAGGCGGTTCTGCCCTTCTCTCCATATCCCCGGCACTTCATTGAATCCGATGTTTCAATCGCATTCTCCAAAGACCAGGTAACCAGAATCGAAAAAATTGTAATTCCATGCTTTGCTCTCTTAATAAGGCTCCCATTCTCTACACTTCGCCCGACACACTTTTGCCCATCAGAAATAACAGATGCTTCTTTGATAAACTTCGGTACAAAGCGAAGGCACATGGAAAGTACTAAAGAAAGTGCCGGGATGATTCTTCCAAAAAGATAAATAAACTTATCTGATGTCATAACAACTGTGTAGCAGGAAAACCATACAAGAGTACATACCAGCATCACTGCCATCACAAGACCGTACACACAACTTTCTAATGTAAACGGATTTCCATTATGAAGATATCCTATAATCGTTACTCCATAATGATTAAACATCGGATTAATTAGGGCAACAATGATCATCATCGGTAATGAGAAGAGCAGATTAAACTTTACTGTCTTTTTCCATCCTTTTAAAACAACGGAATACGCAACAGCGCATATAAATGAAATTGCCAGAATCACAGGATGAACAACAAACATCGTCACCCCGATCGTTCCGCAAAAATACAGCATATTTAAAACAGGATGATATGTCGAAAATGTATCTTTCATCTAAATCAAATCTCCATTACATCAAATTTCTATTATATTAAATCTTTATTATATCAAATCTCTATTTCATACATCCTTAATACATCGAATTATCTCCAACATCCTTACCAAGATTACATGTATAAACCCAGTTGATCACATCGCCGTCCTGTACCGTATACTTACTGCATCCGTAGTTAGGAAACCAGCCATTTACGTTATACATCCATCCGGAAAGCTGTCCGCAGTCGAATTCATACAGATTATTAATTCCTTCCACATAAGCTGAATTATAAGCCGGTGTAAAAGAAGACTCCATCTGGATTCCTGCATCCTTACATACACGCTGTAATACGTCATGTACAGACTCTCCTTCCGTAAATTCTACCTCGGAAGCTGCCAGAATCCATCCATCAGAAGGAACAAATTCTTCCTTGCCACTTTTTAAATCACTCATGTTATTAAGAATCGTCGCGCAGCTGATCGAAATCGTACACGTATGGGAAGAACCTGAAACTTCTTCATCGTTTGCAACATCCTGCTTGCCGGAAGAACCAGAAGAAGAAGCTCCTCCATCAGAAACATCTCCACTTCCTGAACTTCCTTCTTCGTTATAAGAATTCTCTCCTGAATTCCCCGATTCATCACTTCCTTCCGATTCACTGTTCGTTGTTCCGTTTTCTGCCTTATTCGCTGCGCTTGCTCCTTTATTTTGCTGTTCTGTAATACCTCCGATAATATAACAATCTCCGTCCAGAGAAGTTACGCTCATTTTTAAAGAAGTGGTTCCTTTCTGTGGCTTTGTATCCTTTTTGGCAGCAGTCGTTGCTTCCTTCACCTTATCAGACGAATCCTTCTGTGATGCAGATGTATCCTTTTTCTTGGAAGAATCCTCTTCTGCCTGTGCTGTTACCACAACATCGCTCATCCTTGCAAGCTTTCCAGACTGCTCTTTTACAAGATATGCAGAATTAGACTGCCACGCTTCCGGAAGCTGTACCTCTAAATCTGGTACACAGATCAGCCCTTTCCCATACATCGTCATCTTCAATGCATCATTTGCATTGTTTGCCTGCTTCTTTAAATCATCAAGACCTTTCTCTGAAAAATCAATCTTCAAATTCTGATCTGCCGGATTCTGAATCTTTGAACAGTCATACGTCCAGATATATGTAATTCCATCATCTGTTGTCCCTTTAAACTGTACCTTTTTATTGTCTCCTGCAACGGTCTTAAACTGTTCCTTCGTAATAATTCCATCCTCCGGAATCTCATTCATATCCGCAAGTGTTGCTGTCTTGCCGGACTTTTTACCGGAAGAACTTCCTCCATTACCGGACTTTCCACAACCGGTTGAAACAATCAATAACATACTCATAAGCAGTGCCAGAACGACACGCATAAATCCCTTTTTCTTCATAAATACTTTTTCCCTTTCTTTGTATATCCTTAGCTTTAACTCTGCTCACTATACACCTTATTTTTCTTTAAAAAACAGATTATCTTTTTAATCTATTCCTTATCTCCGCCTTTTTGAAAATTGCGTAATGCACTTGCAATCCTATGACGCTTTTTATATAAAATGAAAGCAATAATCACTACCACTGCAATAGCGCAAATCCTTTTGACTATATAAAATATCCCTAAAACAGCCACAATCTTTGAGGTATCATTATCCTTTTCGGCTGTGGTGTCCGCTTCCGCTGCATCTGTCTCATCCGCCGCATAAGTATCCGGTACGTAATCCTCTCCGCTAAAGTTCCAGCTTCCTGTCGTTGCCTCTGCTGCCGTATCTTTCTTCTTCGCTGTCGTTCCTGTTGCACTCTTTGACGCAGTACTTCCCGTACCTGTACCGGAAGTGCTTCCGGAAGAAAGTGTCTTTGTCGTTCCCGAAGCGGTTGGTGTTCCACTTCCTGTACTTACTGAACGATTCGTTGTTCCCGATGTCGGTGTTGTAATTCTTTTTGTCTGACTTCTTGCTGCTGTAGTTGTTGTTGTCTTTTTGGTGGTTGTCGCTGTTGCCGGTGCAGTCACCACGACCTTACAGGTTGCTTTCTTTCCGCTTCCATCCGTTGCCTTTACTGTAATCGTCACAGTCCCTGCTTTCTTTCCTGTCACCTTTCCCTTTGCATTTACCGTTGCAATCTTTTTATTAGAAGAAGACCATTTCACTGACTTCTTCGTGGCATTTGACGGAGAAACCGTCGCTTTTAACGTTTTGCTCTTTCCTTTTGTAAGATAAATCGTACTATAATTTAATCCCACTTTTATTACCTTTACTTTAGAAGCTGCCGGTTTTGTTTCTGTCTTTTTTGCTGTCGTTGAAGAAGAATTTCCTCCACTATTACTCCCCGTATCAATGGTCGGGCTGACTACCGGCTTCGTTCCTGCCGAAATAGCCACATCACTCATATCATAAAGAAATGTCTCTCCATCCAAAAATCTACGGTAAGCAACTGTTGCATACAATCCCTGTTCCGTTGCTATTCCATCAATAATGCCACCGGCACCGCCACCATTATTCCCGGCATCAGCAGCTACATGCATAAATCCCCCTTCTGGCATATAATACTGGAATAATCCTGTCATCGGCCATTTCCCATTCTTAATAAAACGGGCATCTTCCCCACAATCTATTCCCACGCCGCAAAGAGCTGTGATAATCTGTGCCACACTTTCCGAAGTTTCTGTTTTCATCGTGCCAAAACCACCACTGGAAAGCTGATTCTTTTCTATCCATGCAAGTCCCTTGTCAATTGCCGCTGTAACATCCTCATATCCATCTTTATTATAATAAGAAGCCAGCGCCTGCATCGCCATTCCCGTCATATCAGAATCTCCGGTTGTCCCCATCATTGTCCAGCCACCATCCTGACACTGCATCCCTACAACCTTCTTAACAAGTAACTTCTCTGAGTTTTGCTGCACTGCAGAAGGGTCTTCTGGAATCTCATATGCCGGATTACTCTTTAACGCGATCAAAGCCCAAATCGTGCCGTTATTCCCCTGTCTGCTTACATTCTCATAATCTGACAGATACGCTAACAGGTTATGTCCCATCACATCTCTTGCATCAACACCAATCGCTGTTAATGCAAGAATAAGCTTTGAATAATCCGAATACTTTGCTCTTGTAATCTGCCAGTCCTTGCTCTCACAGTATGCGATCACATTGCTGTAAAAAAGATTTATATAAGATTCCGGCACATACAGCCCACTCCTTTTTAAACCAATAACATTCCATATACTGCTGTAATCCGGCTTCGTATCTTTACTTAAGATATAGCTTCTTACCTTAGATAAAACCGTATCGATATCCGGGCTTAAGACTTCCGCCTCTGCTTTCGCCTGCACTGCCACTCCTGATTCATCAAACTGTCTCTGTGCCGCATCTTCCTCTGCACCCCAGGCATAAAAACCATAACTTCTTCCAAGCTGCAAATTCTTACGGACAATCTTTCTCTCTTTTTTTGTTAATGTCTGCTCTTGTGTACTTTCCTGTACATCTGCCTCTGTACTTGCTGATGCATCTGCATCTTCCCTGGTCTGCTGCTCCTCCTCTTCCGAAGACTCCGTCTCCTCCCTTTCTGATGTCTCACTTTCTGACGTCTCACTTTCTGACATAGAAAAATCGCCTGTACTCTCTGCAGCAGAAGCTGCCGCGGCCGGTTCTGCCCCATTATCTGCCGCATATGCATAGTATGGAACTATAAATGCCACAAGCAGAGCAAAAAGTACAAGCGATATACATTTTCTTTTTAACCTTTGATACATCTTGTTCATTCTACCCTCTCCTTCACTCATTTTACAAAATATCCAAGAGAAATTGAGAGTTTTCCGTAGAAAAGAAAGGCCCATGCATTAGGTGCACAGGCCAAATACTTTTATAAAACTGTTACATTCTCTAGCCCAGATATTTGTTTTCATTCTAAAATCAAATGGCTGGCAATTCAGAATGAAAATAAGGAGCGTTCCCTAAGTGAGCCTGAGAAGCAAGCCATGTACATATTATAACATAGACTTTTAAAAAAATATGCCAACCAGACGGGTGTATTTGCTTCATTTTAGGAAATTAAGCGGGTGAAATTGTCCTACAATTATTTCACCTTCATTTTCTTTACATTTGAGTAATTACCGTAATAAGTTGTCCCTCCTGCTTTACGATAAGTACGGATCTTGAAGTAATAAGTTTTCTTTTTCTTTAGCTTTCCGGCTTTATAAGTCACTTTCTTATTCTTGGTAATTGTCTTCACTTTCTTATAGCCGCTGTTTTTCTTCATGGACTGGTATACTTCGTAGCCAGTTGCATTTTTTACTTTCTTCCACGTAAGCTTCGCCTGATTCTTTTTCAGCTTCTTAATGGATTTTATAGATGTTTTAGATGGTGTGTATTTCTTTTTCGCGGCTTCTGCCTTTTTCTTTGCCTCATCCTGAGTTTTCTTTTCAGCTTTCAGACTGACAATTTTCTTCTCAGCATCAGTTAATACTTTTAATGTATCTGCAGAAATAAGTTCCTTTTGTTCACTGGTTAATGCATTATAAGACTTTCTTGCTTCTGCTATCTGAGATTCTTTAGATAAATCTACTATACCGATAGCGTTAATTTTCTGTTTTACCTTATTTATTTCTTCAATTTGAGCTATGGTAAGATTATTCTTATTCATAATCTGTTCCAATTGCTCCAAAGCATCATCTACTTTCCATTGCTTTGAATCCAACTTTTCAAGTACTTCCATTGCATAGTTATATCTATCAGAGGCACTATATATATTAAGCCATTTTCCTTTTTGTTCATTAAATTGTGCTACTTTTTTTGTCAATTTTTCTTTGTTTGCAATATTTAAAGCTCTTACACCACCATCTTTATATTGACTGCCTAAGTCTGCTCCTAATCCATATACTGTAAATTGTACTCGGATTACATCCCCATCTTTTGGTATCCTCGCTGCCATTCCTACATTAGGAAACTCTCCATTTACAGAATACATCCATCCTGCATTCCTATGATAAGAAAACTCACTCAAATCTGGATATGCTACATTCTTGGCTGTATCATCTGGTGGATAAATAATATCCTTTCCATTTACTTGCGTATCCATATTTTTAATCACATCTGGTATTTTTGTTGTTCCATTATCTGCATTTTTAATTCCTGACAAATACCAACCATTTGAAGTAGTTGATGCCTCAATTTCATAATTATTTTTCTTCAAAATATCTTTTACCAAGTTTGCACAAGTATCTCCTTCATGCAGAACAACCTGCGTTGGTTCAATCAAATATCCTTGACCTATTGTGAATTTTTCTATAGATAATGTAACCGTTCCTATTTTTTCAGAGGCATTCGATATAACTACTGATTTCCACCAACATATTGTTATCATCATTAATAAAATCATTTTAAAAAACACTGTATTTTTCTTTTTCATGGCACACCTCCCTCTTCACAAAACAGGAAGAGAATCTCTCTTCCTGTCCTGTATTATTATTTTATTCTTACTTTTCTGCCTTCTAC
>SKER01002657.1_pt1 | contig 11321 bp, 10 predicted proteins | sample 4826961 | NCBI WGS metagenome assembly SKER01 (sample SAMN11008804, study PRJNA524170) | human gut metagenome | biome: Human fecal sample; material: Feces; isolation source: fecal sample from pouch patient p47 | host: Homo sapiens | place: Israel: Tel-Aviv | collected 2016-11-16
GTCCCGCCGTCTTCATCAGAATTCCTCTGTTTCTCACTTCCGTCACTGTAACCTTATGACATTTTGCCAGCGTATTCTGAAAATCTTCTTCTACTTTCTGCACTTCAGGATTATCGTAGATAAACACACCATTCTCAAAATGCAGATACAGGCTTCTGAAATCCAGATTGATACTTCCTACCGTTGCCGTATCATCATCGGATACAAATATTTTTGCATGTACAAAGCCTGGCGTAAACTCATATATTTTCACTCCGGCTTCGATAAGTTCTTCATAGTATGTCTTTGCCACCGCAAATGCATACCACTTATCCGGAATATGCGGCATAATAATTTTTACATCGATTCCACTTTTGGCGGCACGGCATAAAGCATCCAGCATTTCGCGATTCAGTATTAAATATGGCGTCATAATATGCACATATTTCTTGGCATGATTTAAAATATGGCAATAAACTTCTTCACCAACATTTTCATGATCATATGGACTGTCTGCATATGGAATAACAAACCCTAATTCTCTTTTCAGTTCTGTTGACATGTCTGTCAAATATGATTCATACTGTTCCGGAAGCAGCTCCGTTGCATTCCACATCTGTAAAAACATCATTGTCAAACTCTGCACCGCATCACCTTGAAGCATGACAGCTGTATCTTTCCAATAGCCAAAACGTTCTTTTTTATTTATATACTCATCTGCAAGGTTAATTCCGCCTGTAAATCCTACCTTTCCATCAATAACACAAATCTTACGATGATCACGGTTATTCTGTACGGTTGACAAAACCGGTCGGATTGGACTAAACATTTTACATTTAATACCATAGCGTTGGATTTCCTCTGGATATTTGTATGGAAGCAGAGAAATGCTGCACATACCATCATACATAAAACGAACTTCTACGCCCTCTGCCACTTTCTGCTTCAAAATCTCAAGTATTGATTCCCACATATATCCTTCCGCGACAATAAAATACTCTAAAAAAATATATTTTTGAGCCGTTTTCAACTGTTTTAAAAGCTCTGGAAATTTTTCTTCTCCGCAACTAAAATACATTGCTTTTGTATTGCGATATGTTGGGTAATGCAGCTGATTCGCCATATATCTGGCAAGATTTGCGTTGGCTGGCTTACTAACCTGCAATTCTTCTACAATTTCCTTTTGTTGTTTCATATACGGCCAGGTTTCCATCTGAACATCACACAACCGTTTGCCAAACATCCTCGTTCCAAGTTCAAGTTTTACATAAACATAAAACAAACATCCAAATACAGGAAAGATTAAAATCAATAGCATCCATGTGCATGTAAATTCCGGACATGTTTTATCATTTATGATATATACGACAATCAAGATCTGAGCAATCAGCTCTAATGAATACACATATACCGCATAATCCCGCAGAATTGTAGACAGTACAAACATTGCTCCCAGTTGTAGTAAAATCAATAATAAAACTAATGCTGTACGGCTGAAGACAATTTCTAGTATTTTATTTTTCGCTTTTTTCACCGCTGGATGATTCATCATTCTCCTCCTGTTAAGTTCATCTGCCTTGTATAATACCGCATATTATAGCACGATTTTTAAGCTTGGGCAAATTCTCTTATGCAGAAAATCCAAGAAAGAATTGTATTTTACCCCAAAAAGTATTAAAATACATTAAGATTCAAGATTATTTCTGATTGAAAGGGGATCAAAACCATGAATAAATTTATAAAATTGCTTTCTAGATGTCTGCTTGCCGGAATAGGTATTGGTATTTCCGTTTATGCTTTCAAAAAGTACTTTTCACATGAGCATACAGAAGATGATATTTTTGAAGAAGACGATTTTGATTTAGACAACGATCTTCAGCCAGTGAAAGAACGGGAATATGTTTCTTTAAAAAGAGATGAAAACCTTTAATTATGAAAAAAGACGCATAAAGTAAGAAAAAAAACTTACTTTATGCGTCTTTTTCTGTCCATGCTTCTTTTAACAATCGCACTGCCTCAACAATACTTTTCTCCTGCATATTTGCATATCCAAGAAGAATCGTAGCCTGTTTTTGCATCTGTTGTTTAACATAGTATTCTGACAATCCGTACACTTTCACGTCTTTATCCGCTGCTCTTTGAATCAACTCTGTCTCCGACATTTTATTCTTACAATGTAGTAACAAATGCACTCCTGCATTTTCTCCTGAAATATCAAACTGCGTTCTGAGACATTTTAATGATGCAAGCAATCTGTCATGACGCCCCTTGTATAGGGCCCTTGTCTTGTTCAAATGCCGCTCATAATATCCTTCTTCAATAAATTTCTGTAATATAAGCTGATCCACTTTTGAAACAGTTGAATTTAAAAATCCGCTTTTTTCCCAATATTGTTGAAGTAATATGCGAGGTAATACAATATAACTTACACGTATTGCAGGTGCTATAGATTTCGAAAAGGTTCCCACATAAATTACTTTTTCATGATTATCATATCCTTGTAATGCTGGGATAGGTTTCCCCTTGTAACGGAATTCACTGTCATAATCATCCTCTATAATATACCTGTCTGCTTTCTTTTCTGCCCATTGAAGGAGCTCTAGTCTGCGTTTTACCGGCATAACAATTCCAAGTGGATATTGATGCGATGGCATAACAAATGCAATGTCAGCATTCGACTGCTCCAGTTTTGAAACATCCATCCCCTGTTCGTCTATATCTACCGTGCATGTCTCGTATGACAAATTATAAAACAACTGATAGTCTCGTTTATAAGTCGGATTCTCAAATGCAATTTTATGGTGATTTCCCATTACCGTTGTAAGAACCATATATAGATAATCATTTCCTGCGCCTACAATAATCTGATCAGGCGAGCAGTTAACACCTCTCGCCTGATGTAGATAATTGCATATCGCATTTCTCAATCCCAGTTCCCCCTGCGGGTTTCCCAGCCGAAACATTTCAGCTTTATCGTCTGCCAAACATTCCTTTGATAATTTTCTCCATGCATTATAAGGGAATCCTCTTAAATCCACCCCATTGGGAGTAAAATCATACAAATACTGTCTCTTTTGCGACTGTTCTTTCTCCTGATATTCTCTCGAACTATTCTTAATTTGATATAATCCTTTAATATCTGTTACATAATATCCCTTATAAGGTACTGCCTTCACATATCCTTCTGAAAGTAATTGTTCATATGCCAGTTCCACTGTACTTCTACTTACTTCTAAATATTTACACAACGATCTTGTTGAAGGCAGTTTCTCGCTGCTCTTCATACGTCCGTTCTGAATATCTTCTTTGATATATGAATAAATCTGTTCATATAATGGTTTGCCTGATTTTGGCTGTAAGCTAATTGTTAATTCATTCATAAACCTTATTTCTTTGGAAGTTTAAATGAACTCTTCAATGAAACAATGCGGTTAAACACCAGATTCTCTGTTGTTGAATCCTTCGCATCAATACAGAAGTAACCTGTTCGTACAAACTGGAAGCTATCATATGCTTTCGCATCCTGAAAACTTGGTTCTACATAGCATTCTTTTAAAATTGTCAATGAATTTGGATTCAAGTTCAAAGAACCATCTTCTTTGTTATATACACCCTTCTCTTCATCAACAAGATTTTCATACAATCTCACTTCTGCTTTTTGAGCTGTTGGCGCTGCTACCCAGTGAATTGTTCCTTTCACTTTTCTTCCTGTAAAGCCGCTTCCACTCTTTGTTTCCGGATCATAAGTACAATGTACAACTGTAACATTACCATCTTCATCCTTCTCATATCCAACACATTTAACAAAATATGCTGACATCAGGCGGACTTCATTATCTGGAAAGAGTCGGAAATATTTCTTCGGTGGTTCTTCCATAAAGTCATCTCGTTCAATATAAAGTTCACGGCAGAATGGTACTTTTCTTGTTCCAAGCTCCTCATTTTCAAGATTGTTAGGTACGTCCAGATATTCAATCTGTCCTTCTGGATAATTATCGATAACAAGTTTGATAGGATCTAATACTGCCATCATTCGAGATTTTTTCAACTTCAGATCTTCACGGATACAATACTCTAACATTGCATAATCAACCGAACTCTGTGCCTTTGAAATTCCGCACATTTCAATAAACATCTTAATTGATTCCGGTGTGAATCCTCTTCTTCTAAGTGCTGCAATGGACACAAGACGTGGATCATCCCAGCCATCTACAATCTTGTCTTCTACCAGCTTCTTAATATAACGCTTACCAGTCACTACATTTGTCAGATATAATTTTGCAAACTCAATCTGTCTTGGCGGCATAGTAAATTCACATTCTCTTACTACCCAATCATACAATGGTCTATGATCTTCAAACTCCAATGTACAAATAGAATGTGTGATTCCTTCGATTGCATCCTCAATTGGATGTGCAAAATCGTACATCGGATAAATACACCACTTATCTCCTGTATTGTGATGCGTCATATGTGCAACACGATAAATAACAGGGTCTCTCATGTTAATATTTGGTGATGCCATGTCAATCTTAGCACGAAGTACTTTTGTTCCATCTTCATACTTGCCATCACGCATCTCTTCAAACAACTGAAGATTCTCTTCTACACTTCTGTTGCGGTATGGACTTTCTTTTCCAGCTTCAGTTAAAGTTCCTCTATACTGACGGATCTCTTCCGCTGTCAGATCACACACATATGCTTTTCCTTTTTTTATCAATTTCACTGCGCAATCATACATCTGATCAAAATAATCTGATGCAAAATATAAATGTTGCTTCCAGTCAGCTCCTAGCCATTTGATATCTTCTTTGATCGAATCTACGAATTCCATCTTCTCTTTTGTCGGATTCGTATCATCAAAACGCATGTGAAATTCCCCATCATATTCCTGCGCTAATCCATAGTTCAGCAAAATAGATTTCGCATGTCCAATATGCAAATATCCATTCGGCTCCGGTGGGAATCGTGTACACACATGATCATATACACCTTCCGCCAGGTCTTTATCTATTTCCTGTTCTATAAAGTTTTTTGAAACAGTTTCGTTCTCCATAGTTGCCTCCTACTATCGTAAAATCTGCAATTGATTTTACCATAAATCAGATATGACAGCAAGATGATTTTCAGAAAAACCCGTCTATAACCGACACTAATTGAAGGAATTCTAAACAAAGTTCTGTTTTATTTTCACGTTCACCTATCAATAAATCAAAAGCAGGAATTCCCCATACGCTATGATTGGCTTCTCGCCAATCCCGGATCAAGATGTCTTTTAAACGCAAAAATAACGTTTCCCATTCATTTGCATCCATTGGGGCGTATAAATAGATTTCAATGTTGTTCTTCATGTAATCCAGAAAACAATAAAATTGCGGAATTCCGACACTCGGTATTTCCCTTACAAATTTCATCAAAGAATTTAATGCATCACGAAGAGGAATAAGTTGGTTTCGTTCGAAATGTTCCATATGCTCACCATATCTTTCTGGCTTACAAAAGCCTTTTATTTTTAGGACAATCGCTTAGCATTTTACTTACTTACAAATTATATTTTGCAACAAAATGTTTCATGTTTTTATAGACTTTTTTCACAGCACACGATAAAATAAATTCAACGCTTTATTTTTATCCAAGGAGGATTTATTTAAGATGAAATTTGTAATACAAAGAGTTACCGAATCTTCTGTTTCTGTTGATGGTACGGTCATTGGACAGATTGGAAAGGGCTTTATGGTTTTAATTGGTGTAGCTGAATCAGACACGGAAGAAATTGCTGATAAATTAATCCGCAAATTAATCGGACTTCGTATTTTTGAAGATGAAAATGGAAAGACAAACCTATCCTTAGCAGATGTCGACGGAGAACTTCTTTTAATTTCACAATTTACCCTTTACGCAAATTGTAAAAAAGGCAATCGTCCGAGTTTTATAGATGCCGGCAATCCAGACAAAGCAAACGCACTCTACGAATATATTATCTCCAAGTGCAAGGAACAAGTTGGCATTGTACAAACTGGAAGCTTTGGTGCAGACATGAAGATTTCTCTCATAAACGATGGCCCGTTTACAATTATTTTAGATTCTGAAAAATTATAATAATTTCTACAAAAAAGATACAGTGCTCAGGCTTTGACACAGCTTGCGCACTGTATTTTTGTAAACGCTCAATAGGTTCTTTCCATAGTTAGTTGATTTTGTTTCGGTAAAGTATTATAATAGACATATATAGTAAGACTTTTGTTTCAACGAAATTAACAATGGATGGTAATAAATCATGAACGAATTTATACGTGAATTAGGAGAAGAATATATACTTGATGATTATAAGGTAAAAAAGGATATTGTCGTCTTTCATATATCATCCAGGTGTGAGGAATTAGTGTGTCCATATTGCGGAGAAAAATCAAATAAAGTACATTCTACTTATGAGAGAGAAATCCAGGACTTACCGATGCAAAATAAGAAAGTAATTTTGCTGGTTAAAACAAGAAAGATGTTTTGCGGCAATAGTTTATGTAGTAAAAAAACATTTTCAGAAAGACATCATTTTGTGGATAGGAAAGGGAAGAAAACCCGCAGGCTGGAAAAAAATATTATTTACACATCGACACAATTAAGTTCAGTCAATGCTTCAAAAGTATTAAAGACAAGTAATATAGATGTATGTAAAAGCAGCATATGTGAGCTGCTTAAAAAAAATGCCATCCATTGTGGATAACTTTTCTGTAAAAAGAGTGTGTGTGGATGATTTTGCATTACGGAAAAGATTTTCTTATGGAACAGTAATGGTAGACCTGGATACACATAGAATTATAGATTTGATTCCATCAAGGGACACCGATGATGTCAGAGTGTGGTTAAAAAAATTTCCAAACATTGAAGTCGTTTCACGCGATGGTGCTCAGATATATGCACATGCAGTTCAAAAAGCACATCCCGAAGTTGTTCAGGTAAGTGATAGATTTCATTTAATAAAAGGACTATCCGAAGCAGTAGATAAATACATAATAAGAACATTTCCTGCAAAACTTGAAATACCTGCAGTAACTGTTCAGTCACCTGAAATAAAGCAATTATTAAACATAAACAACAGGTCAAAACGGATACGGTTTGCACACGAACAAAAAGAAGCCGGCATGACCGTGTACGAGATCGCTGTAATATTACATTGTACACCTAAGACAGTAGAGAAATATTTGAATACAGATCCAGACACTGTGGTTGATAGGACGATTTCCAGGGAGAAACAGCATCAGTTAGCAATTCAACAAAAGCAAAAAGATGTTGATGAGGCCAGAGAACTCGCAAAAAATGGTATTCCCATAGAACATATTGCAAAGATGCTGCATCACACATATCGGACGATTCAGAGATATCTTGATCCGGGTTATTCCGTTGTGAACGGGCACTATAATGTTAGGATACCAAATAAATTAGCTCCATTTGAAGAAAAAGTAATCATGTTACGGAGTCAGGGTATGACGTATCCTAAAATACACGAGATCATCTCTAAGGAGGGTTATAACGGAAGTGTCGCATCCCTCAGAATGTTTATGCAAAAAGAACAACTACGAAGGATAAACGAACAGGAAGTAAATTCAGATTATCAGCCGGTTGAATTTGTGCAAAGGAAAGCATTGACACAATTGATTTATAAGTCGATAGATCAAGTTTTCACAATTAGTAAAGAGCAGTACAATCAAGTGTTGAAGTCATACCCATTGATTGCTGAATTGTATGATGTAATACAAGATTTTTATAGAATAATAAATTTAAAAAGAGAAGACAGACTCGAAGAATGGCTAAAAAAACTGGAGCAGTTTGATATTGCAGAGTTACAAACCTATGTTAATGGCGTTAGGAAAGATTTGGACGCCGTTAAAAATGGAATAAAATATGAATATAATAATGGTTTAGCAGAAGGCAGTGTAAATAAGATCAAGGTTATAAAAAGGACAATGTATGGACGGAATAGTTTTCAGTTACTAAAAGCAAAAGTACTGTTACATGAGAAATTCCGCTTTAGTATCAACTAAGTTTGGAAAGAACCGCTCAATAGCGAGTACATTCAAAAATTAAGAACCGCCATAATTGGCGGTTCCTGGTTACTATTGTTTTCGAATCCCCTCCGGAAGCTTTTTAGACCATGGTAACAGATCTTCAAGAAAGGTTCGATCTTCTTGATCCATATGTTTTGGAATCTCATCCAGAAGATATACAAAATAATCATATGGCTTTAAGTTATTTGCCTTTGCAGTTTCAGCAATACTATAAATGATTGCTGAAGAATGGGCACCATTGATTGTGTCAATCATCTGCCAGTTTTTCTTGCCGATACAAAATCCTCGGATTGCTCGTTCACTGGCATTATTATCAATCGGAACTTCTCCATCTTCAAGAAATACACGTAAGTACTTTTCTTGATTTAAGATATATGTATAAGCTTTGCGGAGCTGTCCGCTTGCCGGAACAGTTGGTTCCATCTTTTTAAGGTACGCAAACAAGGCATCAACTAATGGTTTTATAACCAGTTGTCGCTGCATAAGTCTTTCTTCCGAAGATAACTCATTAAGTTTACCTTCTTCGCGATAAATCGCTTGGATCTGTTTGATTACCAGAAAGGCATCTGACTTATTCCGATGCGCTTTTGGAATAACGGTGAGAGCTTCATCAAACTTCCTTCTGGCATGAACCCAGCATCCTGCAATCCGTAAATCTTCACGTTCCTTTTCAATCGTGTGATAGACTTGATAACCATCAGTCACACAGATACCGGAGTAATCCTTGAGGAATTCTCGAGGATGTGAGCTGTTTCGTGTTTTGTGATAATCATACAGGACGATTTGTTTATCAGCATATAAATGTCCTGAACGATAGACCCACATATAACTCTTGGATCCTGCTGAACGTCCATCACGATTCACTAAAACCGGTGTTTCATCTGCTTGTATCACATGATAATTGTAAAGCTTTTGATGAAGGTAGTCATACAGCACGGCCAGGTAACTTTCTCCTAATCGTATCATCCAGTTTGCCATGTTTTGGCGTGTGATAGTAAGACCATAACGAGAGAATTCTTGTTCTAAGCGATAAAGTGGAACGGCATTTACGTATTTTCCATTCATGATTGCTGCTGCAATAGTAGGTGATACCAGACTTCCATGTAATAGTGCTTTTGGATGATCAGCTTTTATAATACGGTCATCTGTTTTACTTGCATAAACACCCACATGGTGTTCATCAATTTCTACTTTTGCAGGAATAAAACGATAACGTTTGGAAATCGCATCTGGAAGTTGTTTCCATCCATTTTTTCCAAACTCTGCCACTAATTCTTCATCTGTCAGATAGTGATTGATTATATTTACTGGAAGATCTTTGATATCAGCTTCTTTTTTACCAACAGCCTTTGGTTTTCGAGCTGGTTTACTTTCCAAAGTATCTGGTTCTTCCGCATCTAAATCAGATACAGCTTCAGCTTCATTGAAGAAAACAATGGTTCCATCAACTTCCATAAAACAGATTTGTGCAGTATCCATCATTTTCTCAGAAGATCTTCCAAATCTATTTTTGTTTGCAAGTGTGATCTGCTCAATCAATACTTCCATTTTTTTGTTCAGCTCCTGAATCTCGACTGACAACTTGTCATTCTGATCCTGAAGTTGCAGAAATAAATTTACGATGAAAGACTTATCCAATGTATTCAGTTGTTCTTCAGTGAATTTAAATGCCATTGCTCTGAACTCCTTTTCTTTCTAGCAGTATTTTAGCAGAAATCAGGAGTTTTGGCGAATCCACTTGTTTTTGTTATTCGTCATTTTGACGGTGAATAACAATCATAAATATCTCAACTTTCTGAGGTATTTATGACTGTTATCCACAACCATTGCATCAAATGTATTTTTAATAACAAGAATCGCTTCCATAAGATTCTGGTTGTGAATAACTATTTTTTTTAATAATAAATATCCTTTTCAAGTGTAGAAAAAGAAAATATTTTTTCTACGAATTGCACAATACTACATGGTTTTAGGCGGATCCTTCAGTTCTTTAATCGGATGTTTTGCAACAATAGATAATCCCTGCATCAACATTTGAAACTGCTCTGATGTAATCTCCATAGCTTCTTCCTTTGTACGCGGCCAGCTAAAGCCACCGATGTTCAGTCTTTTATAAAGAAGCAAGAATCCATCACCTTCCCAAACGAGCCCCTTAATCCGATCGGTACGTTTTCCGCAGAACAAGAATAGGATATGCTTTTGAAAAGGATCCAGATCGAACTGAAATTTAATAGTAGATGCCAGACCATCAATTCCACGCCTTAAATCAGTATATCCAGTGGCTATAAAAATTTTTTTGAATCCAATGGCATCATTGAGCATGCAAAAGACCTCCAATCTTATTCAGAAGTTCTTCCGTAGCAGTATTTGATATTTCAATTGAAACAGAACCTCTTCGGATAACAACATCCGGTTTGAAAGGATTGGCAGATGAACTTGCTTGATCAGTCATTTTAATTTCGATGAAATCTGTAGTGGTTGGAGTTGAATTCTCTTTGATAGCAGGCGTTAAGGTGTTCTCTAATGTAGTGAGGTATGCTTCTTCTCGGAGAATTCGTTGCCAGTAAAAAAAGGATTTGTCCGAAATACCATGCTCTCGACACCAGGTCGTTTTAGGCATTCCACTAGCAAGACATTCTTTGATGATATTTGTCCATTGTTCACACCGAACTTTATGCGTTATTTTATCCATGAGATTATCCTCCTCTAAAAAACCTTAGATTTTTTAAAGTAATTATCTCATGAAAACTAGCAAAAATCTTGGTACCTACTATTCACCTTTTTCGATGGCTCATGCATATAGCAAGCTCTATAATATTCCATCTACTGGACTTCGTTTCTTCACTGTATACGGACCGGCCGGCAGACCAGATATGGCTTACTTCGGATTTACAAATAAACTTCTTAAAGGTGAGACTATCCAGATTTTCAATTATGGCAATTGCAAACGTGATTTCACGTATGTTGATGATATCGTAGAAGGTGTAAAACGTGTTATTCAGGGTGCACCAGAAAAGAAAAATGGTGAAGATGGGCTTCCAATTCCACCTTACGCTGTTTACAACATCGGAAACAGCAATCCAGAGAATTTGTTGGACTTCGTAACTATTCTTCAGGAAGAACTCATTCGTGCAGAAGTACTTCCTGCAGATTATGACTTTGAAGCTCACAAAGAACTGGTTCCTATGCAGCCAGGTGATGTACCGATCACTTATGCTGATACATCTGCACTTGAAAGAGATTATGGTTTTAAACCAAACACGAGTCTCAGAACAGGAC
>SKER01002659.1_pt1 | contig 11318 bp, 10 predicted proteins | sample 4826961 | NCBI WGS metagenome assembly SKER01 (sample SAMN11008804, study PRJNA524170) | human gut metagenome | biome: Human fecal sample; material: Feces; isolation source: fecal sample from pouch patient p47 | host: Homo sapiens | place: Israel: Tel-Aviv | collected 2016-11-16
TTTCAGACTTTCCAGTAGTTCTGTTTCTGTTTCCGGAATCTGTAAGGATTTTTTCTCTGTTTCCAGCGCGTAAGCAGCAATGGAAATTCCTTCCATTACCTGCTCCGGCTGCTCTTTTAATACTGCCAGTAATGCATGGTCTGTATCAGCATTATTCAATGCTGCAACCACACCGAGTTCTTTCTGTTCTTCTGCACTTTCTTCTTTTGCTGCCATCAGGCGGTCGAACAGTGGCTGTGCACACAAACCATATTCAGAAAGATTTGCTTCCTGGACTTTATTCAGGACATCCTGACTGCTTCCGTTTTTTGCGTTTTCCAATGCACTCATCTTATTCAGCCTCCTTATTTTCTACAAAATCGCCCCAAAGACTTGGTCCTGAAATTTCCAGACGTAAGTCACACTGGAGACATCTTCCTGCCTCTGCACAAATATCTGCATCACAGATACCATGGTCGAACAAATTGAAGTTGTCACTTCGGCTCTCTGCCGGGTCAACCTGTGTATGTTTTCTTTCTTCATAACCGAATCCAGGACACTGACCAATATATGCTTCTTTTTTCTGCTCAGGAGCAAGTACTTCGGAAATGTCTCCATCTCCTCCGAGATATTTATCAATCTGAGAAGCTGCTTCTCTTCCTGATTCGATTGCCATGATAACAGATTTTGTACCATAAATTACATCTCCTGCAGCGAAGATTCCTTCTACAGAAGTTGTCTTATCATTTTCAATATCTTTTACAGCAATGCTGTTTGCTCTTCCAAGCTCCAGACCAGCTTCTTCTGTGATGTCAGGTCTCTGACCAACTGCGAAGATAACAGTATCTGCATCGATATGATGCTCTGAGCCTTCTTCTTTTTCGATGATTGCACGGCGGTTTTCATCAAATGTAAAGGATTTTACATTCATGAAATCAACACCTGTCACATGATCTGTTCCTGTGATTCTCTCGAAAGTCTGTGCAGGATGTACAAAGATTCCTTCTTCTTTTGCCTGTTCGATTTCTTCATCATCGGCTGTCATGACTTCTCTTGCTTCCAGACATGCCAGATGAATCTCCTCTGCTCCGAGACGTTTTGCAGATCTTGCACAGTCAAATGCAACGTTTCCACCACCGAGAACGATGACACGTTTGCCCATGCCTGTTTCTTTTCCCATACTGCAGTTACGTAAGAAATCTGCATTTAAAATTACTCCGTCAAGATCGCTTCCTTCCATTGGAAGGCGCACACCTTTGTGTCCACCGATTGTCATAAGTACTGCATCATATTCTTTGAGTAAATCAACCGGTTTTTCAACTTTTGCATTTACTTCAATCTTAACACCCTGATCTTCGATTACTTTTGCCTCTTCCGCAATGATTTCTCTTGGAAGACGATATGCAGGAATTCCATAAGCCATCATACCACCAACTGTCGGAAGTGCTTCTTTCAATGTGACATCATGTCCCTGTTTTCTCAGGTAATATGCTGCTGTCAGACCTGCAGGACCTGCTCCTACAACGCAAACTTTCTTTCCTGTATCTGCAAGCTGTTTTCCTTTTCCTTTCCAGTAAGCACCTGTATCATGCTCTGCTGCATAACGTTTGATATCACGGATTGCCATCGGATCGCTGACTTCTTTTCTCTTACACTGTAATTCACATACGTGACTACAGATATAACCTAATGCTTTCGGGAATGGAACTTTCTCACGAATAACTGCTGCAGCTTCATCATATTCTCCGTTTTTCACGTGTCTGATGTAACGAGGGATATCTGTATGTGCAGGACATGCATGACGACATGGCACGACTGCATCCTCTTTCTTCACCTCAGAATTCATCAGTTTGTCACGGATTGTACCTGTCGGACAGACCTCTACACAAGCCTGACAGAAACGACAGTCTGCATCTTTCAACAGTTTGTTATGTACTGTTCCTACATATGTTTCCATATCTTTTTTCTGATACTGAAGTACTTTTACTCCACGCAATTCGTTACATGCACGTACACAACGGCCACAAAGTACACAACGATTCATATCATGAATGATCAATGGATTTTCTTCATTCTGTTTGAAACCTTTTGTACGTAATTTCAAACGACCTGTCTTTGGTCCGATATACTGAATTAACATCTGTAATTCACAGTTACCATATTTTGGACATGTTGTACAATCTTCCGGATGTCCTGCAAGGAGCAATTCCAAAGCCAGCATACGAAGCTGCTCCAGTTTATCACTCTTTGTTGTGATATTCATTCCGTCTTTTGCTTTCAATGTACAAGAAGTTGTTACTCCTTCCTGTCCTTCTACTTCTACTACGCACATACGACATGAACCAAGTGGGCTCAAATCTTTATGATGACACAGATGTGGGATATAAATGCCTGCATCCAGTGCACAATCCAATACATTTTTACCTTCTGGGACTTCAATCTTTTTCCCATCAATTGTAATAATTGCCATAACTTCCTCCTTTATTTTCTCTTATTCTTTCCTCTTTATTTCACGCTGCCGAATTCATCTGAATCCGGCAGAATCTTAGCTATTGCTTTAGAATAACAATCTTACACAACCATACATTCCGGCATCATTTCCAAGTGTTGCAAGCGAAATACCTGTTCCACGACATGCATGAAATGCTTTCTCTTCAAATTTCTTCTGGATTCCCTGAATCAGAATATCTCCGGCTCTTGATACACCACCGCCGATAACGAAGATTTCAGGATCTGCTACTGCAGCCACATTTGCCAGAGCTGTTCCAAGCATTGTGCAAAGTACATCAACCAGTTCCAATGCTACTTCATCATTCTCTTTTGCGACATCAAAAATATCTTTTGCTGTCAAAGGATCAAATGTTGTTAATTTTGTAGCACGTGTCTCTGTTGCAAGTTTTTTCTTCGCCATACGGACAATTCCGGTTGCAGATGCATACTGCTCCAGACATCCCTTATTTCCGCATCCGCAAGTATCTGTCTCATCATCATTCATATGAATATGTCCAAGTTCTCCGCCGGCTCCATGAGAACCTGCAATAATCTTACCATCCACGATGATTCCACCGCCAACACCGGTTCCGAGTGTCACCATAATGACATTCTGATGGCCTTTTCCACCGCCCTGCCACATCTCACCAAGGGCTGCTACATTTGCATCATTTCCTGCTTTTACAAGGAGACCTGTCTTCTCATTTAAAGCCTTTTCTACATTGATGACATCCCATCCAAGATTAACACATTTATGAACTGTTCCTTCACTGTCAACCGGTCCCGGAACTCCAAGTCCGATTCCCTGAACATCCTCTTTTGTGATTTTCTTTTCTTTCATCTTATCTAACACAGCTGCTGCAACATCATCTAGAATTGCTGCGCCATGATTTTCTGTATTTGTCTTAATTTCCCATTTTTCTAAAATTGTTCCGTTCATATCAAAAAGACCAATCTTACATGTTGTTCCTCCGATATCAACACCAAATCCATATTTTTTCATCTTTACTTATTCTCCTTTTTTTTCATCATAACCACTGCTGCGATTACTCCGAAAATCAACATTCCGAAAAATGCAATCACAAACTGATTGTTTGCTGTATTTTCACCTAATGTGAATTTTGCGGTATTTCCCATAAAAATCGGTGCTATCAATCCGCCGATTCCCCCGAAGATTGAAAATACTCCGCCTGCCTTTGCTACCGCTTCCTGCTCAACAGAAATTGAAAGCAGATAAGCTCCGATTGCCATAAAACAACTTAATGACACTCCGCAAAGAGCACTTAAAATCAATACTCCCACCATTCCATGTACTGTCAGTACCATTCCATATCCGACTGCTGCAGTCAGAATTGAAAATGGCAGTGTAAAATTCTTTAGTTTTGCAGATATTTTTGAAAAACACATTCCTGTCACAAGTGCAAACGCCGCATTCACAGATGTCACCATACCTGCCAGCCCCGGATTGTTTGAAATATTCTCTGCAATATAAATTCCTATATTTGTACTATAGGCATTGATAAATAATGTATGTACAAAGGATGCAAATGAAATCAGATAAATTATTTTATTTAATTTCATATCCGATGCTTTTTCTGTTTTTATTGGTGGAGTCTCTACCAAAAGCATCTGCACACCAGCCATTGCAATGAATGGAATCAGATACACCAGATAATAATTACGATAACTCCAGCCTGCCAGCATTCCTCCCAGCATGCTTCCTACCATTGTTCCGATTCCCATTCCAACAACATGAAGACCCATATAACCGGCTCGTTCCTCTTCCGGTATTAATTCAGCAGCGATTGCCGTATTCATCGGTCCCGTAATTCCAAATCCAAAACCAATTAGTATTCTCGACAAAACAAGAATCCAAAAGTTTTCTGAAAAAAATGGCATGATGCCACAAATACCTATAATAAGAAGTCCACTCAACACAATTTTCTTTTTGCTGATTTTTGTTGTCAGCCAGCCAATCATAAGTGAACCAACCATAATAAGAAGATATTGTATTGTTTGTAAAAGCTGGATTACACTTGTGCCGTATTGTTGATACTTTTCATTAATCACTCCTAGTACCGGAGAGATACCTACTATGTTTAATCCAAATGCAAATGCCGTAAAAAATATGCTTACTGCTACTTTTTTCTTATTTACTGGTTTTGTTTTTTCTAGCATGGCTGTAATACATCCCAATGTTCAGCGAGCTTTCCGTCTTCCAAACGGTAGATATCCACAATACGGCATCTTGTGTTTCCTTGCTGATCAACATTTTTTAAATATACGGCAACCATATCTTTTTCTGCAATCATCATTTTAATATTCAGGCAGAATTCTGGATGTTCTACAAATTTCTCTGCAAAGGCTTCTTTTAATGCTTCTCTGCCCTGACCAACTCCCGGATTGTGCTGAATGTAGTCTTCTCTTACGTATTTATCTGCTGATTCGATAATATGCTCATTAAAAAATTCCTGATAAAATTTCTGAATCACGTCCTTGTTTTTCTGTTCCATGATTTTATTCCTGCACTTTCTAATGTCTTATTTTATAATCTTAAAGTAATCTGGTTTTCTTTCAATTGGTCCCGGGAATCCATCTGCAGGATATCCAAGGATACAAGAACCCACTCCAATATATTCACCTTCGTAACCAGCTTCTTTTAACAGTTCTTTTCCAAGATCTGTCTCAAATGTCTCACGGATACGATTGATCCATCTGGATCCGAGGCCGAGTGCATATGCCGCATTGAACATATTTCCAAGGCAAAGGCTTCCATCTTCTACCGGATTGCCGACACCTTTTTCTGCCAGTACAAGAATAATGGTTGGTGCTCCGTAAAATACATCGACACCTTCCGGTGCTCCCGCAATCTCTGCATTTAATTTACAAAGCTTCTTGATCCATTCTTTATTCTGTACTGCAATAAAAATCGGAGACTGTTTATTACCACCAGAAGGAGCATTCATTCCAGCCTTCAATACAGTCATCAGTTCTTCATCTGTAATCTGGTCTGGTTTATAATTTTTTACACTTCTACGATTCAGAATGTCTGTTACTGTTTCTTTCATTTGAATTCCTCCAATATTATCCTTTTATCCCAGATGAGCAGAAGCTATATTACCTGCTTCTGCTCATCTTCTATTCTGTCATTATTTGTTTGCGGTTACTTAGGAATTAGTCTTCATCTTCAACATACTCCGCAGCACTCATACCAGCGATACGTCCTGTATTAACAGCAAATCCCATAGAGTTTCCTGGAAGTAAGAACATATAACTGTCATCATAAATGTTGCAAGCATCTGCTCCTGCTGCATACAATCCTGGAACTGGCTCGAAGTCTTTATCACAAGCTTCGCAATTCTCATTGATACGGATTCCACCAACTGTTCCATATCCGCCTGGACGGATTCTTGCACCATAGAACGGAGCCTTTGTGATTGGTCTTAAATATCTCTTATCTTTGAAGAATTCTTCATCTACGCTGTCGCAGAAATCATTATATTCTTCTACTGTATCTACAAGATTATCTACATCGATTCCTGCCATTTCTGCAAGTTCTTCGATTGTATCTGCGATAAACAGACCTTCATTTCCGTTCTCCTGTGCCATCTTGATTGCATCTGCGAAATCTGATACATCTGGATCAGGACGAACCATAGATACGTTATCTACACCATTTCTCATGTAATATTTTGCAATTGATGAATCTACAATACTGATGCAGACTCTATCTTTCTGATGTGAACACACATTTGAGAGGAATGTCGTATTCTGCATATGATCTTCGTTCATAACACGTTTACCCTGCAAATTAACAAGTAAGTTTGGCTGTCCCATAATGTTTCCAACACTTCCTGGAAGGTTATCTATACCTTCAATTGCAGCTGCCTGCTCAATTCTTACCGGAAGGTGATCAGCCCCTGCTTCCCATGCCATGCGAAGTCCGTCTCCCATCATTCCAGGAATAGCAAAGTTGAACATATCTACACCATGTTTGTAACCTGTCTCTTTTTCAATAAATTCTTTGTTGCATCCTGCTCCACCTGTACAAATAATTGCGGCTTTACAAGCAACTTCAATTTCTTTACCGTCTTTATCTGTTGCAAGAACACCTGCAACTTTTCCGTCTTTCATAATAATCTTTTTAGCAGGTGTCTCAAGAAGTACCTTTACTCCTAATTCCTGAGCTCTTGCATACAAAGCTTTGTTCATGAATGATGCGGCTCTAGGTCCGATTCCCTGATCTGTTTTAACGATATGCCATGTTGGCTCTGATTTTGGGAAGTAACGATAAGCACCTTCGAATTCAACACCCATATCTTCCAGCCATTCAATTGTCTCTGCTGACTGTTCGAAGTAACGTTTTACAAGTCTTGCATCTACATTGTAATGAGTATATTCCATAAACATGTTAAATGCTTTTTCTACTGTTACATCTTCCATCTGCTGTTTCTGATATTTTGTTCCGATACCAAGTGGTCCCATTCCCATGTTAGCTGCTCCACCAACTGCTGCTGCTTTCTCAAGAACGATAACTTCAGCTCCGTCTTCTGCTGCCTGAACAGCTGCTGATAATCCTGATGGACCTCCTGCAATTACTACTACTTGTGTTTCATAATCTGCCATGTCTTTTTCCTCACTTTTATGATTTATTTCTCTTTGATTTATTTTTATTTTAGTTTGTTTTCGTATCATCATATACTGCTTTTTATACCAAAAAACATTATTTTTTTGTCTTTACTTCTGTCAAAAAAATTACAGAGAGCAAAAAAGAAGATACTTTTTTTGCTCTCTGTATAGTATTATGCTTCAAATGCGATTGCTTTTCCTGTTTTTGCCGACTCACGTACTGCATCCATCACGCACAGCACACGTCTAACCTGTTCTGGTTTTATAATAACTTCTTCCTCTTTATTAAATGCTTTCACAAAATGTTCAAAGTAATTTCTGTGATTTACATCAACCTCCGGCAATGCTTCTTCTTGAAGCAGTCCAGGTGCTGCCGGGCCAAAGCTTCTTGTAGGACCAGCTGCTGTCATTGTAATTTTACCAGGTACATTTTCAAGCAAGTGTGCAGTACGGACAATCTTACCTTCTCCATTAAATCCATCGATGATAGCAGATCCTTTATTACCACCGATAAACCATGCACGCTTTGGTGTCAGATAATATGTTCCCAGTTCAATCTCTGCTGTTACACCATTTTTGAATTTCATAATGATATTAAAGTAATCATCTACATTTTCATTGATAACATTTCTTACATCTGCATAAAGGGATACGATTTCAGATTTTACCATATCAAGCATCTGGTCAATCAAATGAACACCCCAATCATAAAGCATTCCTCCACCCATCTCTGGGTATACATGCCAGTCATGCATATTTCCATTAAAACCATAAAGCTGAGATTTAATCACATACATATCTCCTACCATGTTTTTGTCATATACTTCTTTCATGATACGATAATCTTTATCCCATCTTCTCTGCTGATGAACAGTGAATAATACACCGTTGTCTTTGCATGCAGCTACCATTTCATCAAAAAGTGCAACACTCATTGCTGCCGGTTTCTCACAGATTACATTTTTCTTAGCCGCCGCAGCTTTTTTCACCATTTCTGGATGGCTTGGGTTTGGAGTAGATACCATAACTGTATTAATATCTGCTTTTTCAAGCATTTCTTCAATACTGTTATATGTTTCAACGCCTTCTGGTGCATCCTTCAGCTGTTCTGGGTTTGTATCTGCTACTGCTACAAGTTTAATCTCACTATCATCAAATGTACTCATCATATCAGCATCGCAATGTCCCATAAATCCAAATCCAACAATACCTAATTTAACTGTTTCCATCATTTATCCCTCCGATTTTTATCTTTTCATTATCAATATCCTTAACGACCAAGATTCAGACAAGGTTTTTCCCTCCTCTGAATCTTAAATCTAGCCTTTTTTATCCTTCAATTGCTCTTCTCATAGCTTCCTGATGACGACGTACCTGTTCGATACTATCAACACCAACATCTCTCAAATGCTCTCCACCTTCGTACTCTGAACTTAAATATCCTTTATATCCAGCTTTCTTAAATGCCTCGATTACTTCAGGAATTGCAACTGCTGTTTCCACATAATCTTCGTGAACATTATAGAATTTTGCATGTGTATGATAAATGTAATCAATATTATCGATAATATCCTGTGGCTCAGACCAAGAATATGTAAACGATGCATTTCCATACCAGCGGTCTGCATCATTTCCACCAGCTGCTTCGATAGCATCCATCATTTCTTTCATTCCGTTTGCCATACGATATTCCATATTTGCTTTTCCAAGGTTCAGATCATATTTAATCTTTGTAAATCCTTTTGCAACACGCTGTGCATAAGCATCATCCACAATCTTAATGCATTCTTCTGATGCACCCATTCTTCTTGCTTTATCTCTTACAACATCTGGGATGTTCTTGCAGAAGATTCCCATATCAGGCATAAATCCGAAGAATTTTGTTCCTGTACGCTTAATCATTTCCATATATCCGTCAGCCCATCCTGAGTTCAAAGAAAATGGTGCATGTACTTCAAGACAGATTTTTACATTTTTTTCTTCTGCATACTCTAAGCTTCCTTCGATAACATCCATCGGTGTAGAAACCAATGTACGAAGTGTAGGAAATCCCATCATAGAAGCGAGACGGATATCTCTCTTCATCATATTAATCTGCTCTCCAAGACTTAATGTACGATTGTCATAAATTTTGTTTTCCAAAAATGCATCATAGCATGATGGCTCAAGACCATATTTTTTAAGCCAGCCAAACCACTGTGCTCTGAATTCTTCTGTTTCAATCGGCAATGGGAATCTGCGGATCATCTGTTCAGCAAGAAGCTCTACACCTGTTGCTCCTGTTTTTGCTGTTTCTCTAAGGCACCCCTCAAGATCCAATTTTCCATCATAATATTCATCCTGATAACTATACAGGGAAACACTTCTTTTAATATCATAACTCATCTTCAAGTTCCTCCTACTCAATCACGAAATCTGCGTCACAATCTGCTTCAATCTGAAATGGCATATATGACGGTGCAATAATCTGTCTTGCATGAATGTGATGATTTCCTTTTGCAAGTCCACCTTCTTTAATCACAGATACTGTTGCATAGTCACCAAATTCCCAACGATAATCTGAATCTACAACTGTACGCATTTCTTCCAATGTAAATGTTTCTCCGTTTACTGTGAAACGAATGTCTTCTCTTTTAACATCCTCTCCGTCTACATTGATCTGGATATCACGAACGATTGACAATGTAATTCCACGATAATACTGTGCTTTGAACTGGAACTGGTAACCTGTTACCTTTCCGTTTTCTTCTATATTTTTAAATCCAGCCGGATTATAAATCTGTCTGCCAGCCATTTTTAACTCCTCGCTTTCCTAACTTATAGCTGAGATGCCAATATCTCTTGAAAGATACCGCTATTCTCAATATTCATCTTAGTCAAAGAATACTTCTTTTCCTGTTTCTGCTGATTTGTAAATTCCTTCGAGAATCTGTGTTACAACAAATGCCTGCTCTGGTTTTACAAGCGGATCTGTATCATTGATGATTGCATTGAGCCACTGCTCCTGCTCACGAACTGCCTCTGCTGCTGCTCCGCCTTCAAAGAAATCAACAACACCTGCAGGTGAGATTGTTTTTTCCATTAACTGATTATGCTCTACTGTGTTGTAGATCAGTTCATCCTGTGGGTAGCTTCCGCCGTGATGGATTTCAGCACCTGCTTTTGTTCCACAAAGTGTTGTAGAAGCTTCCATAGATTTCAGTATATTCAGTGCCCAAGATGCTTCCAGATAAATTGTTGCACCATTTTTCATTTTCACAAGACCGAATGCAGAGTCTTCTACTTCAAATGTCTTAGGATCCCATGGTCCGAATACATTTCCTTCAGGACCATCTTCCTGACGTCCAAGCTTGTAGAATACCTGTCCTGATACTGATTTTGGCTCATAGTTATTCATCATCCACAGTGTGATATCAAGTGCATGTGTTCCGATATCGATTAAAGGACCGCCGCCTTGAAGGGCTTTATTAGGGAATACGCCCCAAGTAGGAACAGCTCTTCTTCTAAGTGCATGTGCTTTTGCAAAATAGATTTCTCCAAGTTCTCCAGCCTCGCAAGATGCATGCAATGTCTGAGTGTCATCACGCAGACGGTTCTGATAACCGATTGTGAATTTCTTTCCTGATTTTTTCCATGCATCAATCATTTTACGTGCATCTTCTGTATTGTGAGCCATTGGCTTCTCACACATTACATGTTTTCCAGCTTCAAAAGCAGCTACTGTAATCGGACAGTGAGCCACATTTGGTGTACATACATGTACAACATCAAATTCAACGCTTGTATCTGCAAGCATCTCTTTATAATCAGTGTAAACTTTAGCACCTTCTACACCATATTCTTTTGCAGCTTTTTCTGCACGCTCAGGAATGATGTCACAGAAAGCTACCATATCAGCTTTGTCTGCATTTGCCTTGATAGATGGCATATGTTTCTGATTTGCGATTCCTCCACAACCTACGATTGCAATTCTTAATTTTCCCATTTGGTTCCTCCTTTTATTAATTAAATAATTTACTTATCGGGCTCTTTTCACAACAAATATCTGCTACACAATCCTTGTTTTCTCGTTGTTAGATAACAAACTGTTTTAAGTATCTCTGGCTTAAAACAAGAGACTGCTCTACTTTTTCTTTACTTCCTTCAAAAGCTTTATCTTCCACTTCAATACATGTATATCCGTCGTATCCAATGTCTGTAAGTGCTGATACATATTTATC
>SKER01002676.1_pt1 | contig 11272 bp, 13 predicted proteins | sample 4826961 | NCBI WGS metagenome assembly SKER01 (sample SAMN11008804, study PRJNA524170) | human gut metagenome | biome: Human fecal sample; material: Feces; isolation source: fecal sample from pouch patient p47 | host: Homo sapiens | place: Israel: Tel-Aviv | collected 2016-11-16
GGAGTCAGACGATGAGTGATAAGATCCACCGTCGAAAGGGGAACAGCCCAGATCACCAGTTAAGGTCCCTAAATATATGCTAAGTGGAAAAGGATGTGGAGTTGCATAGACAACTAGGATGTTGGCTCAGAAGCAGCCATCATTTAAAGAGTGCGTAATAGCTCACTAGTCGAGTGATTCTGCGCCGAAAATGTACCGGGGCTAAGCATATTACCGAAACTGTGGATGTGTCCTTTTGGACACGTGATAGGAGAGCGTTCTAAGGGCGACGAAGTTAGACCGTGAGGACTAGTGGAGCGCTTAGAAGTGAGAATGCCGGTATGAGTAGCGAAAGACAGGTGAGAATCCTGTCCACCGAATGACTAAGGTTTCCTGGGGAAGGCTCGTCCTCCCAGGGTAAGTCGGGACCTAAGGCGAGGCCGAGAGGCGTAGTCGATGGATAACAGGTTGAGATTCCTGTACCAGTTAAATGCGTTTGAATGATGGAGGGACGCAGGAGGCTAAGCAAACCAGACGATTGGAAGTGTCTGGCCAAGCAGTAAGTCAGGTTTAGAGTCAAATGCTTTAAGCCGGGTTGACAAGCTGTGATGGGGAGCGAAATTAAAGTAGCGAAGTTGCCGATGTCACACTGCCGAGAAAAGCTTCTAGTGAGTATTTAACTGCCCGTACCGCAAACCGACACAGGTAGTCGAGGAGAGAATCCTAAGGTGAGCGAGTGAACTCTCGTTAAGGAACTCGGCAAAATGACCCCGTAACTTCGGGAGAAGGGGTGCTGGTCGCAAGACCAGCCGCAGTGAAAAGGCCCAGGCGACTGTTTATCAAAAACACAGGTTTCTGCAAAATCGTAAGATGAAGTATAGGGGCTGACGCCTGCCCGGTGCTGGAAGGTTAAAAGGAAGAGTTAGCTTCGGCGAAGCCCTGAATTGAAGCCCCAGTAAACGGCGGCCGTAACTATAACGGTCCTAAGGTAGCGAAATTCCTTGTCGGGTAAGTTCCGACCCGCACGAAAGGCGTAACGATCTGGGCACTGTCTCAACGAGAGACTCGGTGAAATTGAATTGCCTGTGAAGATGCAGGCTACCCGCGACAGGACGGAAAGACCCCATGGAGCTTTACTGTAGCTTGATATTGAGTGTTTGTACTACTTGTACAGGATAGGTAGGAGCCGTAGAAACCGGGACGCTAGTTTCGGTGGAGGCATTGGTGGGATACTACCCTTGTATTATGACCACTCTAACCCGCACCACTGATCGTGGTGGGAGACAGTGTCAGGTGGGCAGTTTGACTGGGGCGGTCGCCTCCCAAAAGGTAACGGAGGCGCCCAAAGGTTCGCTCAGAATGGTTGGAAATCATTCGCAGAGTGTAAAGGCACAAGCGAGCTTGACTGCGAGACAGACAGGTCGAGCAGGGACGAAAGTCGGGCTTAGTGATCCGGTGGTTCCGCATGGAAGGGCCATCGCTCAACGGATAAAAGCTACCCTGGGGATAACAGGCTTATCTCCCCCAAGAGTCCACATCGACGGGGAGGTTTGGCACCTCGATGTCGGCTCATCGCATCCTGGGGCTGTAGTCGGTCCCAAGGGTTGGGCTGTTCGCCCATTAAAGCGGTACGCGAGCTGGGTTCAGAACGTCGTGAGACAGTTCGGTCCCTATCCGTCGCGGGCGTAGGAAATTTGAGAGGACCTGTCCTTAGTACGAGAGGACCGGGATGGACATACCGCTGGTGTACCAGTTGTTCCGCCAGGAGCATCGCTGGGTAGCTATGTATGGATGAGATAAACGCTGAAAGCATCTAAGTGTGAAACTCGCCTCAAGATGAGATTTCCCATTCCTTTGGAAGTAAGACCCCACAGAGATGATGTGGTAGATAGGATGGAAGTGGAAGTGCGGTGACGCATGGAGCGGACCATTACTAATCGGTCGAGGACTTAACCAAGTCAGGTGTGAGGATTCTTGATAAGAAAAGATATTGTTTAGTTTTGAAAGCACAAGCTTTCAAAGTGTGGTGATGATGGCCTGAAGGATACACCTGTTCCCATGCCGAACACAGAAGTTAAGCTTCAGCACGCCAAAAGTAGTTGGGGGATCGCCCCCTGCGAGGATAGGACGTTGCCACGCCAACCAAGAGCTTTACCAGTGATGGTAAGGCTCTTTTTTTGTTTTCCGCTATGATAGAAAAACGATGCGTACCGCATCAACCGCCGTCCTAGCTTAGCCCAATGGCCCGGGCCTGCCTCGGAGGTTGGGGCGCACTTCCATTTTGCGCAAATCCAAACATTTGTCCTGTCTTTCCCCAGGTCTAGAAAGGAAATTACATTGGAGACTGATTAAGTGCGAGCACCGTAGCATGTAGCATAAGCATGCAAGTTTAAATCCGGGGGGACGAACTGAACAAGAGGAAGGGCGTTGCCAAGTTAATCACAAGTGAGCAATCTTCACAACTGAAAACGGTTGCAATATAATAAAACCGTTGATAGATCATTAGGAATGGATAGTGAGGAGGCTCATGATGGCAACTGTATACATGACGGCGGCCTTTCCGGACGTCGCAAGTAAGGTGTTGGATGAAGCGGGGATCGACCACGATGGTTTTAGTGGCGAAGGCCTGATCACCAAAGAGGAACTACTCAAGCACGTGGGCGACGTGAAGGTCTTGATTACGCCACTGTCGACCAAGGTCGATCAAGACGTCATCGATGCGGCCCCAAACCTGAAGCTGATCGCTAACTTTGGGGCTGGCTTTAACAACATCGATACCGCCTACGCCCGCAAGAAGGGGATCGACGTGACCAACACCCCCTTTGTTTCCTCGGTGGCGACCGCTGAAATCGCTAGTGGACTAGCAATTGCCCTGTCACGGCGGATTGTGGAAGGTGACCACGTGATGCGGACGGTCGGTTTTGATGGCTGGGCGCCGCTGTTCTTCCGGGGGCACGAACTAGCGGGTAAAACGCTAGGGATCGTTGTCTTAGGTGATATCGGTAAAAACGTTGCCCAACGCCTGGCTGCCTTTGACATGAAGATCCTCTACACCCAACGTCACCAGGCCGACCCAGCGGTGGAAGCACATTACGGCGCCACCTACGTTAGCCTAGACGAATTGCTGGAGCAAAGCGATATTGTGTCCCTGCACTGCCCACTAACGCCGGCGACCACCCACATGATCGCGGCGCCGCAGTTTAAACAGATGAAGGACAACGCCCTGTTGATCAACTGTGCCCGGGGACCGGTCATTGCGGAAGCCGACCTGTTAGTTGCCCTCAAGAACCATGACATCGCCGGGGCGGCCCTTGACGTTTACGAAGCAGAACCAGAAGTGGCGGACGAATTTAAGCACCTCGCTAACGTCATCTTGACCCCGCACATCGGGAACGCCTCCTATGAAGCGCGGGATGCGATGGCTAAAATCGTGACGACCAACGCCGCCCGGGTGTTAGCGGGTAAACAACCGCAATACGTGGTAAACGGAAATAACGACTAGTTAATCAATTCACAAATCATGGTCAAAACTAACAAAAAAGCCGGCAAGCTTTGTTCACTGCGGACATTGTATTGTTGGCTTTAGTTTTCAACAATGATTAAAGAGATGGTACCAATGACAATCGTTGGCCAACTTGTTGGTTAACGCAACCCACAAAGGAGTGGATAAAATGAGTGACTTAACAATTAAAGAACGCCTGATTATGACCCCGGGGGCCGGTTTCAATCGACCCGCGGGTTTCCCAAGCCATGAGCAACCGGATCTTAGGCCAATTTGATCCTGATTTCTTAACCATCATGGACGACACGATGGAACTGACCCGCCAAGCCTTTGAAACGAAGAACAAGTGGGCCTTTGACCTGGGACAAGGTCCTAGAAGTGGGTAAGGACGCCCCACTGGCCCTGATCTCCATTCCGGGGGTCTACACCGCCCCGGAAATCGAACGCGCCTTAGACGCCGGCAAGCACGTCTTTTGCTTCAGCGACAACGTCTCGATTGAAGACGAAGCTCGCTTGAAGAATCTGGCCCACGAAAAGGGCTTGCTGCTGATGGGCCCGGACTGTGGGACCGGGGGGCGGGACCTAAAGGCCGCCGTTGACGGGACGACCTTAAAGGATGGGGTGGCCCTGTTAGACCAAGATCCGCCCGTTAAGGTGATCGTGGTGATCTCTAAGCCACCTGCAAAGGAAGTGCGCGATTCCGTGATGGACCTCCTGCGGGCGGCCCACAAGCCGGTGGTCGTGGTCTTCATGGGTGAACGCCTAGGCCACCACGAAGAGGGTCTCTACCAGGCCTACACCCTGGAAGAAACGGCCAGCAACCAACGGCGGTGGCAGAAGAACTGCCGGTGCCAGACGTTAAGTTGGCGGAAGGTCAAAAGAACATCAAGGCTTACTACTCCGGGGGGACCCTGGCTTATGAAGCGGCCACGATGATCAACGACACGCTGGGCTTAAACGCCGAGAGTGGGGTTGACGGGGCGATCTTAAACCAGGATGGCTACGAGGTCTTGGACCTTGGGGATGACGTTTACACCCAGGGACGGCCACACCCGATGATCGACGCCACGGTCCGCAAGCAAATGATGACCGACGCCGGCCAAGACCCGGAAACCGCCGTCATCTTAATCGACGACGTGTTAGGCCACGGGACTCACGACGCCAAGGCCGGTGAACTGGCCCCGACGATTAAAAAGGTGATCGCCGACGCCAAGGCCCAGGGCCGCGAACTGCCGGTGGTGGCTACGATCGTGGGGACCGACCTGGACATCCAAGACTACGCCGGGCAAAAGAAAACCTTAGAAGAAGCCGGGGCGGTGGTTTGCCAAAGTAACGCCCAGGCCGTGAAGGTGGCCCTGGCTTTGATTGGGCACCCAGTCGAAGAAGTCGTTAAGGACGTGGAACCAAAGAAGGCCACGAACGTAACGATGCCGGAAGTGCCGGAAAGCTTACGCAAGCTCTTGACCGTGGACCACTTCGTTAACATCGGGGTCGAAAGCTTTGCCAAGGCAATTGACAAAAACGGCGGTCGGGCGGTTCAATTCGACTGGCAGCCAATTGCCGGGGGTAACGTTGAGTTGCAACGGGCCCTAGCGTTCTTAAACAAGGTATCCCTGGAAACGGAGGTGTAATGGTGGTTTACAAGACAATTGATGAAGCGAACCAAGCGGTCGTCAACAAGGTGATTGCCGGTTCCCCATTCCTGTTAGACGTGGTTCCTGCCCACACCGTGATTGACGAATTCAACCACGGTAAGTTGCTTTTGCACGCCGGTCCGCCGATCACCTTCGACAAGATGATCGACCCGGTCCAAGGCGCCTGCATCGGGGCCGCCCTATTTGAAGGTTGGGCGGACAACGAAGATGACGCCCGTCAGCTCTTGGAAAGCGGCGAAGTTCAGCTGATGCCGTGCCACCACGTTAACGCGGTCGGCCCGCCAATGGGGGGGGATCACGTCCGCCCATATGCCGCTGTTGGTGGTGGAAAACCAAACCGACGGCAACCGCGCCTACTGCACGATGAACGAAGGTATCGGGGCGGTGCTACGGTTCGGGGCTAACGGACCGGAAGTGATCGAACGCTTGAAGTGGATGCGGGACGTCTTAGGGCCGGTCTTGAGCCTGACCCTGCAAAACCGCGAACCGTTAAACGTGAACGTCTTAGTGACCAAGGCGATTGCGATGGGGGATGAATTCCACCAACGTAACATTGCCGCTTCCTTGGCCTTCTTAAAGGAAATGGTCCCGACCATCGTGGGCTTAGACAATGAAGAAGACAAGAAGCAGGCCGTGATCCAGTTCTTGGCCGACACCGACCAGTTCTTCTTAAACGTCATGATGGCGTCTGCCAAGTCCGTTATGGATGGTGCCCGTCAGATTCAAGAAGGAACGATCGTGACGGCGATGTGCCGGAACGGGTATGAATTCGGGATCCGGATCGCCGGGATGGGTGACGAATGGTTCACCGGTCCGGTTAACACGCCGAAGGGGCTCTACTTCTCCGGCTTCTCCGAAGAAGACGCCTCCCCGGACATGGGGGACAGTGCGATCACCGAAACCTTTGGGGTCGGGGGCTTTGCTATGATCGCAGCGCCGGCTGTGCCCCGTTTTGTGTGAATCGGGGGCTTTGATGACGCCCTGCGGATCAGTAACGACATGACCGAAATTACCACGACCGCCAACCCGAACTTCCCGATCCCAACCTGGGACTTCCAAGGGATTTCAACCGGGATCGACGCCCGTAAGGTAGTCGAAACGGGAATTTTACCGGTCATCAACACCGGGATCGCCAACAAGCGGGCCGGGTTGGGCCAAATCGGGGCCGGTACGGTGACCCCGCCGATGGAATGTTTTGAAAAGGCCGTGCTGGCCTACGCCAAGAAGCTCGGCTTTAAGGGGGAATAACGATGGTCAGGGCGCAAGCGGATCGGGCAGTCAGGGAGTTAGCGAGGGGCCAGTGGCAGGTTCACTCCGTCTTCTCGCACGCCATCAACCTGGCTAACGACTGCGAGCGCCGCTTATTATTACTGGCCCCCCACCAGGGGCGCCAGGTCCCCGGTGGAATCTTACTTGCCCCGTCAGACTTCGCTAGGCTACGGGCCAGTTGGTCGGTGGGGCAAACGGCGAAACTAACGGACAGCGGGTTGCACACGGACGAAGGGTGCGTGGTGTTTGACACCTGGTACGATTCGACTTACCAGCCTAGTTCCCCCTTAGTTGACCGGTGCAACGCCCTGATTGAATTGGGGCGGCGGGCCACCTGGCCGACCGGCTTTCAACGGCCCTTTAACGCCCTGGTGACCGGAGCCTTAGACCAAGAAATCGCCACCCTGCAAACCGAACCAGGTAGGGGCGTCGCCGTTTTAATCGGCCGCGGGTTGGGGTTAACCCCCGCCGGTGACGATTTCTTACTCGGCTACTAGTTGGTCAACCAGACCCCCGGACCGTGGGCGACGGCCTTTCAAGCGGCCCTGCTAGAGAAAATCAGTTCACCAAGTTACACGACGACCGTCAGCCGCAATTACTTACAGTGAGCCTTAGAAGGGCACTTTAGCGGTTCCTTGTTGGCCCTGACCAACTGGCTGGCGGGTGGCGACGGGCAATTAACAGAGCGCGTCCATTCGGTAATCGATTACGGAAACACTTCCGGCAGGGACACCCTCGCCGGAATGGTCGCCGGATTAATGCAGCAAACAGGATGAGCAACCAAATAGGAGTTGAAAAAATGGCAAAACGAGTGGTAATTGCCGTGGGGGGCAACGCAATCTTGCAACCCCACCAAGCCCCGACCTTTGAAGCCCAACTGCGAAACGTGCAGGTCACGGCGGCGCAGATTGCAAAGGTTGAAGCAATGGATTACGAAATTGTCCTCACCCACGGGAACGGTCCCCAAGTCGGCAACGTCTTGCAACAAAACGACATCGCCAAAGACGTGGTGCCGCCCTTCCCGTTAGACGCTTGCAACAGCGAGACCCAGGGGAGCATCGGCTACATGCTGGAACAAAGCCTCAAAAATGCCTTGAACCGGCAGAAGTCCTCGGCCAACGTGGTCACCTTTTTGACCCAGGTCGAAGTCGACCCGGCCTTTAAGAAGCCAACCAAGCCCGTTGGTGTCTTCTACAGTGAAGAAGAGGCTAAAAAGCTCCAAGTCGATAAGGGCTGGGACATGGTTGAAGACGCCGGCCGGGGCTGGCGCCGGGTGGTACCGTCCCCGAGCCCGCTGCGGATTCACGGGGTGGACGCGATTGTCCACCTGCTGGAACAAAACATGATGGCCGTGGCCGGTGGTGGGGGCGGGATCCCCGTCTACCAAAACAGCTAGGGTGAAATTGAAGGCTTAGAAGCGGTAATCGACAAGGACCGGACCGGCTGCAAGTTAGCCCAACAAGTCGATGCCGACGTCTTCATGATCCTGACCGACGTCAGCAACGTCTGCGTCAACTACGGTACACCAGACCAAAAGGCCTTCAAGTCCATTAGCGTTGATGAAGCGCAACAATACCTGGACGAAGGCCAATTTGCGGCCGGCAGCATGTGCCCGAAGGTGGAATCGGCGATCGCCTTTGCTAAGAGCGGTAAGACCGCCATCATCTGTGCTTTATACGAAGCCGACCTCGCCCTGCGGGGAAAGGCCGGCACCCAGATCAGCGTGTATAATTAATTGTTGAAATCGCTACCAATCTTTCTCCTAAGTATAGTAAAATTAATACCAAACCAAATCTCTTGCTCACCCGAGTGGGAGATTTTTTGTACCCTACGTTAGGAAAGGATGAGACCAATGGTAAAGAAGATCATTTTAGACTGCGACCCGGGCCACGATGACGCCTTAGCGATGACCTTAGCTGTTGCCAACCCGGCGATTGACCTGGTGGCGGTGACGACGTCGGCGGGTAACCAAACCCCGGATAAGACCTTGAACAACGCCCTGCGAATGCTGACGCTCTTAAAGCGCCCTGACATCCCGGTGGCCGCCGGGGCCCAGGTCCCGCTGGTCAAACCACTAGAAACGGCGCCCGAAGTTCACGGCGAAACCGGCCTGGACGGGGCCGACCTGCCGGAGCCGGGCTTTTTGCCCCAAAGCCTGCCGGCGATCGAGTTAATGGCGCGGGTCCTGCAAGAAAGTACGGAAAAGGTGACCCTGGTCGTGACCGGGCCGATGACCAATGCCGCCCTGTTTTTGCGGACCTGCCCGGACCTGGCTAGGGAAAAAATTGACCAAATCGTCTTCATGGGCGGGGCAATGGGGTTGGGTAACTGGCAACCCAGCGTCGAGTTCAACATCTTCGTCGACCCCGAGGCAGCCAAGATCGTGCTGAACTTTGGCCTGCCGCTGGTGATGGTACCCCTAAACGTCACCCACCAGGCCCAGATCACCAAGCCAGAAATTGACGAAATCGCCCAGCTGGATAACCCGGTGGCCCAGGCCTTTGTGGGCTTGTTGCACTTCTTTGAACGTTACCACGAGGATCCAAAGTGGGGCTTTGTCGGCGCCCCGCTCCACGACCCCTGCACGATTGCCTGGTTGATTAATCCGGCCCTGTTTGACGGTGTGGATGTCAACGTCGACGTGGAGACGACCGGGGAGTTAACCCGGGGCGAAACGGTTTGCGATTACTACCACCTAACCGGCAAGACGGTTAACACCAAGTTACTCCTTAAGGTTGACCGGGCCGGCTTTATTTCCCTAGTCAAAGAATCGCTAGCCAGTTTTGGTTAGAAAATTAGTTTGCTTTTAAAACCGTTGGGCGTATCCTAAGAAAAAAAGCGCCCGCCACAAGAAAGGGATCCTCAAAATGGAAGCACACCAAGCACTCGAACGCCGTCGTAGCACCCGTTGGTTTTTGGACCGCCCGGTCGATCCGGACGATTTAAAGACGATTGTGGTCCAGGGACTGCACGCCCCTTCCTGGGTCAACTCCCAGCCCTACCACGCCCACATTGTGACCGGAGAGACCCTCCAAAGGATCAAAGACGACTACCTTGAGGCCAGCAGGAATGGTAAGGAAAGCAAGCCGGAACTGCCCCCGACGCCACTGGAAGATTGGTCGCCCTTGGCCCAGCAAAACATGACCCACTGGAGGGAAGGGGTGGAACACACCCTTGGTGACATGAAGGTCATGGAAGAGGCTGCGAGCCATTTGTACAACGCCCCGGCGATCGTTTATTTAACCCTGCCCAAGAACTTCTCGCCGTGGTCATTGTATGACCTAGGGGGCTTTGGCATGGGGATGATCATCGCCGCTACCGACCAGGGGATTGCGAGCTTACCGGCCTACCGCTTCGTGATCTATCCGGACATCATTCGCCAACACGTTGAGATTCCGGAAGACGAGGTGCTGGTGCTCGGGATTGGCTTGGGCTACCGTGATTCCTACGCCCCGGTGAACCGGATTATTGCGGCCCGCGAACCGCTGACCGAACTTTTAGACTATAAGGAGTAATTGTAAGCCATGGCTGACCAAGAATTGTTCATGCAAAACATGTTGACCGAACTAACCACCTCGCAACGCTTTACGGAGGGGAACGCACCCGCCTTCTCCCCCGACCGGGTTAATTACGACCCGGCTTCGCCTTTAAATGGGCGCCGGGTAGCCTTTTTGGGTTCTTCAATCACCTACGGGCTCTTCGCCAAGGGGGTTTCCTTCGTCGATTACCTGCAGGCCAAGGACGGTTTGGTCGCCACCAAGGCGGCCGTTTCTGGGACCACCTTGGCCGGTACCGACGTCAACGGCTACTTAAAGCGGATGAAACGGCGCTTCAACGGTCAAAAAGCGTACGACCTCTTTGTCTGCCAGCTATCGACTAACGATACTCGGCACGGGGCGACCCTGGGTGAGCGAACCGGCAACGAACAGCGGGAGGGCTTTGACCTGTCAACCACGCTGGGGGCGATCGAAGAAATCTGCGCGTACGTCAAGCAGACCCTCGACTGCCCAGTCCTCTTTTACACTTGCGTTAACCAAAAAGACGACGGTACCTACGCCCAGCTAGTTGATGAACTCAAGTTGTTACAAGCCAAGTGGGACTTTGCCATCCTCGACCTGTTTAACGACGCCGGCTTAAACGCCGCGACCGCTGCCCGCCCCAACGCCATGTATGACGAGGTCCACCCGACTCAGGCGGGCTATTTGAAGCTGTGGTTACCGGTCTTTGAACAAAAGCTCGGCGCCCTGCTTGGTTAGGGGGGTAGCCATGGAATACGAAGACTTATTTAAAAAGATCACTGCGTGGGCCCACGACCGCGGCATCGACCAGGCCGACCCGCGGGTTGAATTCATGAAGATGGCCGAGGAACTCGGCGAATTATCGGCGGCTTATAACAAAGAGCACCACGCTAAGATGGTGGATAGCATCGGTGACCTGCAAGTGGCGCTGTTGATCTTTTGCCAGTTGGTCGGCGTCGACCACAAGGAAGCGATTGAAGCGGCCTACAACCAAATTAAGGACCGGACCGGTAAGACGACCACCGCGGGGGTGTTCATTAAGCAGAGCGACCTGCACGATTAAAAGAAGGTATCGGCGAATTGCTTGTTTAATCAATATTAGCCGGAAATCCCGTGACTTTAGTCATGGGATGGATAGGCCACTATTGAGCTCCTTTATGGGACTTTTTGTTTGTTTCTGTATATTTTTGGTCATTGATATATTTCTCGACAACTTCTTTGCTCATATTGCCCAATGTACTCATATAGTAACTCGGCGACCAAAGATGACCGCCCCAATATTGGCTACATCGTATTTCTGGATGATTCTGTAAAAAAATATAGGCACTACGTCCTTTGAGCGCCTTAAT
>SKER01002678.1_pt1 | contig 11266 bp, 9 predicted proteins | sample 4826961 | NCBI WGS metagenome assembly SKER01 (sample SAMN11008804, study PRJNA524170) | human gut metagenome | biome: Human fecal sample; material: Feces; isolation source: fecal sample from pouch patient p47 | host: Homo sapiens | place: Israel: Tel-Aviv | collected 2016-11-16
CCTATCAGCTGGCCGTTGAGCTGCGTGAAGATTTTTATCGCCAGCTGAGTCGACAGCATCCCGAATTTTATCTGCGCCATCGCACCGGGGATCTTATCGCGCGCGCGACTAACGACGTCGATCGCGTGGTCTTTGCCGCCGGGGAAGGGGTGCTGACGCTGGTGGACTCGCTGGTAATGGGCTGCGCGGTGCTGATCGTCATGTCAACGCAGATCAGCTGGCAGCTGACCCTGCTGGCGCTGCTGCCGATGCCGCTCATGGCGCTGGCGATCAATCGCTACGGCGAACAACTGCACGAGCGCTTCAAGCTGGCGCAGGCGGCGTTTTCGTCGCTGAACGATCGCACCCAGGAGAGCATGACCAGCATCCGCATGATCAAAGCGTTTGGTCTGGAAGACCGGCAGTCCGCGCTGTTTGCCGCCGATGCGGCCGACACGGGGGCGAAAAACATGCGCGTCGCGCGTATCGACGCGCGATTTGATCCAACGATTTATATCGCAATCGGCATGGCAAATATGCTGGCGATTGGCGGCGGGAGCTGGATGGTGGTGCAGGGCACGCTCACCCTGGGCCAGTTGACCAGCTTTGCCATGTATCTGGGGCTGATGATCTGGCCGATGCTGGCGCTGGCCTGGATGTTTAACATCGTGGAGCGCGGCAGCGCCGCCTACAGCCGTATTCGCGCCATGCTGGCCGAAGCGCCGGTGGTCAATGACGGCAGCGAAGCGTTGCCGGAAGGACGCGGCGTCATGAAAGTCGACGTCCGCAAGTTTATCTATCCGCAAACGGAACATCCGGTACTGGAGAACGTCAGTTTTACCCTTCAGCCGGGCCAGATGCTCGGCATCTGCGGCCCGACGGGATCCGGTAAAAGCACCGTGCTGTCGCTGCTCCAGCGCCACTTTGACGTCACCGAGGGCGATATTCGTTTCCATGATATTCCGCTGACCAGGCTGCTGCTGGATGAGTGGCGTGGTCGCCTGGCGGTCGTCAGCCAGACGCCGTTTCTTTTTTCTGACACCGTGGCGAACAACATCGCGCTTGGGTGCCCTGCGGCAACGCAGGAAGAGATCGAGCATGTGGCACGTTTGGCCAGCGTGCATGATGACATTTTGCGCCTGCCGCAGGGCTACGAAACGGAAGTCGGGGAACGCGGCGTCATGCTGTCCGGCGGGCAAAAACAGCGTATCTCTATTGCCCGCGCCCTGCTGCTCAATGCGGAAATCCTGATTCTGGACGATGCGCTCTCCGCCGTGGACGGCCGTACCGAGCATCAGATCCTGCATAACCTGCGCCAGTGGGGCGACGGACGCACGATAATTATCAGTGCCCACCGTTTGTCAGCGCTCACCGAAGCCAGCGAAATTCTGGTCTTGCAGCACGGCCATATTGCCCAGCGCGGGCAGCATGACGCGCTGGCAGAGCAACCGGGTTGGTATCGCGATATGTACCGTTATCAGCAGCTTGAGGCGGCGCTGGACGATGCGCCGGAGCAGGATGAGGAGGCCGCCAATGCGTAAGCTCGGAACGATGTGGCCGACGCTCAAACGTCTGCTGGCCTACGGCTCGCCGTGGCGTAAACCGCTCTCTGTTGCCGTGCTTTTACTCTGGATTGCGGCGATTGCCGAAGTGAGCGGACCGCTGCTCATCAGCTATTTCATCGACAATATGGTCGCCAAAAGCTACCTGCCGCTGGGGCTAGTGGCGGGGTTAGGCGTGGCCTACGTTGGGTTGCAGCTGACGGCGGCAGGATTGCACTATGCGCAGTCGCTGCTGTTTAACCGTGCAGCCGTGGGCGTGGTTCAGCAGTTGCGTACCGATGTGATGGACGCGGCGCTTCGCCAGCCGCTCAGCGAGTTTGATATCCAGCCGGTTGGGCAGGTGATTTCGCGCGTGACCAACGATACCGAGGTGATCCGCGATCTGTACGTCACCGTGGTGGCAACCGTGCTGCGCAGCGCGGCGCTGATTGGCGCGATGCTGGTGGCGATGTTCAGCCTCGACTGGCGCATGGCGCTGGTGGCGATCACCATCTTCCCGGCGGTGCTGATCGTCATGGTGATTTACCAGCGTTACAGCACGCCGATTGTGCGCCGGGTGCGCGCCTATCTGGCCGACATCAACGATGGCTTCAACGAAGTCATTAACGGCATGAGCGTCATCCAGCAGTTCCGCCAGCAGGCGCGCTTTGGCGAGCGCATGGGCGAAGCCAGCCGTTCGCACTATATGGCGCGTATGCAGACGCTGCGCCTGGACGGTTTCCTGCTGCGACCGCTGCTGAGCCTGTTCTCGGCGCTGGTGCTGTGCGGGCTGCTGATGCTCTTTGGCCTGAGCGCAAACGGTACGATTGAAGTGGGCGTGCTGTACGCTTTCATTAGCTATCTGGGACGCCTTAACGAGCCGCTGATCGAACTCACTACGCAGCAATCGATGCTGCAACAGGCGGTTGTCGCCGGTGAGCGCGTCTTTGAGCTGATGGACAGGCCGCGCCAGGCCTACGGCAATGACGAGCGACCTCTGCAAAGCGGGGCTATCACCTTTGATAACGTCTCGTTTGCCTATCGCGAAGACCGTCTGGTGCTGCAGGACATTACGCTCGATGTGCCGTCACGCGGTTTCGTCGCGCTGGTGGGCCACACCGGCAGCGGTAAAAGCACGCTCGCCAGCCTGCTGATGGGCTACTATCCGGTCACGCAAGGCGAAATCCGCCTCGACGGACGTCCGCTCGCGTCGCTCAGCCACACGGTGTTACGCAAAGGCGTTGCGATGGTGCAGCAGGATCCGGTCGTGCTGGCCGATACCTTCTACGCCAACGTAACCCTGGGACGGGACTATTCAGAAGCGCAGGTTTGGGCGGTACTGGAAGCGGTGCAGTTGGCAGACCTGGCGCGCGGGTTTAGCGACGGGATCAACACGAAACTGGGCGAGCAGGGCAACAATCTCTCCGTGGGGCAAAAACAGCTCCTGGCGCTGGCGCGCGTCCTGATTGAAACGCCGCAGGTGCTGATTCTGGACGAAGCCACGGCCAGCATAGATTCTGGAACCGAGCAGGCGATTCAGCAGGCGCTGGCCGCAGTACGCGACCACACGACGCTGGTGGTGATTGCTCACCGGCTCTCCACCATCGTCGACGCGGACACGATTCTGGTGCTGCATCGCGGACAGGCCGTGGAGCGCGGTACGCACCGCGAGCTGCTGGAAGCAAAAGGGCGCTACTGGCAGATGTACCAGCTGCAGCTGGCGGGCGAAGAGCTGGCCGCCAGCGTGCGTGATGAAGAGTCCCTTAGCGCCTGATGCACTAAAATGAGGCGCCGCGCTAACAGTCATTCCTGTTGGTGCAAAACTGAAACGCACCCTGCACCGGCATGGTGCGTTTTTTTTCACCGGTTCATTTATCAGAACCGTGTAACGCACATCGCGCCGCGATTCCCTCACGTTTTCATTTCTGGCACATCCCTTGCAATACCTTCCGGGTAAGCTGCGGCCATTACCGAATTCTGACTGGAGGGGATCTATGAAGCTGGTTACGGTTGTAATCAAACCATTCAAACTCGAAGACGTGCGTGAAGCATTGTCTTCAATGGGTATTCAGGGACTGACTGTCACCGAAGTGAAAGGCTTTGGTCGTCAGAAGGGTCATGCCGAGCTTTATCGCGGGGCGGAATACAGCGTTAACTTTCTGCCAAAAGTAAAAATTGATGTCGCGATTGCTGACGATCAGCTTGATGAAGTCATTGATGTCATTAGCAAAGCGGCCTACACCGGCAAAATTGGCGACGGCAAAATTTTCGTTGCCGAACTGCAGCGCGTCATTCGCATCCGTACCGGCGAATCTGACGAAGCGGCACTGTAATTAACGCCTGGCACACAGTGATAGGGATCGAGAAAATGAAGATAGCAACACTTAAAACGGGTCTGGGTTCGCTGGCGCTTCTGCCGGGCCTGGCGCTGGCTGCAGCCCCTGCGGTGGCCGACAAAGCCGATAACGCCTTTATGATGATCAGCACCGCGCTGGTGCTGTTCATGTCCATTCCGGGCATTGCGCTGTTCTACGGCGGTCTGATCCGTGGCAAAAACGTTCTCTCCATGCTGACGCAGGTTGCCGTGACGTTTGCACTGGTCTGCGTGCTTTGGGTGGTTTACGGTTACTCTCTGGCGTTCGGCACGGGTAACGCGTTCTTTGGTAACTTCGACTGGGTGATGCTGAAAAACATTGAACTGACCGCGCTGATGGGCAGCTTCTATCAGTATATTCACGTGGCGTTCCAGGGCTCGTTCGCCTGCATTACCGTCGGGCTGATTGTGGGCGCGCTCGCCGAGCGCATTCGTTTCTCTGCGGTCCTGATCTTCGTGGTGGTCTGGCTGACGCTCTCCTATGTGCCGATTGCGCACATGGTCTGGGGCGGTGGTCTGCTGGCCACGCACGGCGCGCTGGACGTCGCGGGCGGTACCGTTGTCCACATTAACGCCGCGGTCGCGGGTCTGGTGGGCGCTTATCTGATTGGCAAACGCGTGGGCTTCGGTAAAGAGGCGTTCAAACCGCACAACCTGCCGATGGTCTTTACCGGTACTGCGATCCTCTACTTTGGCTGGTTTGGCTTCAACGCCGGCTCAGCAAGTGCGGCCAACGAAATCGCCGCGCTGGCCTTCGTGAACACCGTTGTAGCCACGGCGGGTGCAATCCTCTCCTGGGTGTTTGGCGAGTGGGCGGTGCGCGGTAAACCTTCCCTGCTGGGGGCCTGTTCAGGTGCGATTGCTGGTCTGGTTGGTATCACCCCTGCGTGTGGTTATGTCGGTGTCGGCGGTGCGCTGCTGGTCGGCCTGGTGTCCGGTCTGGCGGGTCTGTGGGGCGTGACTGCACTGAAACGAGTTCTGCGCGTGGATGACCCTTGCGATGTGTTCGGCGTGCACGGCGTGTGCGGGATTGTCGGCTGTATCATGACCGGTATCTTCGCGGCGAAATCGCTCGGTGGCGTGGGCTACGCAGAAGGCGTCACTATGGTTCATCAGGTGCTGGTGCAGCTGGAAAGTATCGCTATCACCGTGGTGTGGTCTGCAGTCGTCGCTTTCATCGGCTACAAGCTGGCGGACATGACGGTGGGTCTGCGCGTACCGGAAGAGCAGGAGCGCGAAGGTCTGGATGTGAACAGCCACGGCGAGAATGCGTATAACGCATGATCTGAGTGTCTTGCCGGGTGGCGGCTTCGCCTTACCCGGCCTACAACAGCACAAAACGTAGGCCCGGTAAGCGTCGCGCCACCGGGCTTTTTACATCAACCTCTGTTACGCATCACCCCTTCCTGCACTGTTGAAGCGACCAGCACGCCGTCCTGAGTATAAAACTCCCCACGCACAAACCCGCGGGCGCTGGATGCCGACGTACTCTCCACGCTGTAGAGCAGCCACTCGTTCATGTTGAAGGGACGGTGGAACCACATCGAGTGATCGATCGTCGCGACCTGCATCCCTTTTTCGAGGAAGCCGACGCCGTGCGGCTGCAGCGCCACCGGCAGGAAGTTGAAGTCAGACGCATAGCCCAGCAGATACTGATGGACGCGGAAATCTTCCGGCACGGTGCCGTTGGCGCGGATCCACACCTGACGCTTTGGCTCGGCGGTGTGGCCCTTCATCGGGTTGTGGAACTCGACGGGGCGGATCTCAAGCGGCTTATCGCAGAGAAACTTCTCTTTGACCTGCGGCGGCAGCAGATGCGCCAATGCGCGAGCGATATCCGTTTCCGATTTAAGATCGTCCGGCGAGGGGGCAGGGGGCATGACTTTCTGATGCTCGTAGCCCGGCTCCGGTGCCTGGAAAGAGGCGGTCATGTAAAAGATCGGCTTACCGTTCTGGATGGCCGCGACGCGGCGCGCGCTGAAGCTGTTGCCGTCTCGCAGAACTTCAACGTCATACACGATGGGTTTGGCGCTATCGCCAGGGCGTAAAAAGTAGCTGTGGAATGAATGCACCAGACGGTCTGCCGGGACAGTCTCCTTTGCAGCGTACAGCGCTTGTCCAACGACTTGCCCACCGAAGACCTGGCGTAAGCCTAAATCTTCGCTCTGTCCGCGAAAGAGTCCTTCCTCAATTTTTTCCAGATTCAGTAATGTCAGCAGATTGTTCAGTGCCTGACTCATAGTTGTCCTCAATAAACGCCGTAGCGAAAGATAGGCAGAGTATAACGCAGAAATGAAAGTGGTCCGATGGGTAGAATAATCTGAATATCGGGATGATTTCAGGCATTAATCAGTGAGTTGTGCCACACTAAAAAACGTTATGTGATTGAAACGACATCGGATGGGATCGATCCCGCTGGTGCATTGATGATAAGGAGACTTCAATGAAACTCGTGCCTATGCTAAGTGGTGTAGCGATTGCGGTGGCGTTGTCCGCCTGTGCCGGTAAGAGCGCCCAGGTGCCAGTGCCAGCAGCTGACCCGAACGGGATTAATACCCTTTCGCAGCAGTCCATTCAGCAGCCTAACGTTTCCGGTACCATCTGGATTAAACAGAAAGTTGCGTTGCCGCCGGATGCGGTATTAACGGTGACGCTGTCTGATGCTTCCCTGGCCGACGCGCCGTCGAAAGTCGTGGCCCAGCGTGCCGTCCGTACTGAAGGCAAGCAGGCGCCGTTTAGCTTCGTTTTGCCGTATAACCCGTCGGACGTGCAGCCTAATGCCCGTATTCTGCTGAGCGCAGCGGTCACCATCAATGGTAAGCTGGTGTTTATCACCGATACGGTCCAGGAAGCGATTAACAACGGTGGAACCAAAATCGACCTGAACCTGGTGCCAGTACAGCAGACCGAAGTGCCGGTCGCACCGCAGACCAATCAGCCGTCTCTGCCAACCCCACCGACGCAGATGTAATAGGGTTATTCCCCTCTCCTTCGGGAGAGGGGTCAGTACACCCACCGGTACTTCTGTAAATCGATCTGACCCGACCCTGACACCTGCACCCCTTCTGAAAGTAACGCCTGACGCTGACGCTGGAGATCTGGCCCGGTGAGTGAGATGGCGCCATGACGGTTCACCACCCGATGCCAGGGCAGCGTGCTGCCTTCCGGCAGCCGTTTCAGGACGCCTCCAACCTGTCGCGCCGCGCGCGGGGAACCGGCCAGGCGCGCGACATCACCATAGGTGGTGACATAGCCTTCCGGGATTGAAGCCACGATTTGCCATACGCGCTGTGGAAAAGAGTCCTGCTCGTCCATACCTTCACCTGCGGGGAGTTTCTGGAGAGCCATGGTAAACGAAGATCGCCCTTATTGCTGCGCCTGTTTGCGCAAGAAACCAGCATCCGGTTCCTGGCGGCTTGCAATTGGGCCTTCGCACAGGGATAATGCGCCAGCGCGTTGGTTATCAACGCTCTCAATGGGGGCTCTGTTGGTTCTCCCGCAACGCTACTCTGTTCACCAGGTCAGGTCCGGAAGGAAGCAGCCAGGGCAGACGACGTGTGTGCCGGGATGTAGCTGGCAGGGCCCCCACCCATTTCTGAGCCTCTGCGTTCTTCCCTGATTTTTGCCTCTTCCCTGGACGTTATTCCCTAATAAGATTATGCCTATAGCATGTAATATATATTTCATCGTGCTGAAATATTATTGTCATAAACTTGTAATAATAGTCGGGCATTTTATCGTTGGCCGTCTATTTTCTTGCATAACTCAAAAAAATATATATCTGGATAACATTGTTAACTTCGTGTATTAAATAAAGTACTTATTCCGAAGGGAAGTGATAAACATGGCTACAGCGGTATTAAACGTTAAGATTGATGACGCGCTAAAAGAAAGACTTCGCCACTATGCGGAAGTGAATAACGAGAATTTAAGCGTGACGACAGAGAAACTGCTGCTGCTGGCGTTCGAGGCAGTAGAAGAGGCGGGAGTATCGGAAGAGGATATTGATAATCAGCATACGGAAGAAGAGAATGTTTCTCCATTTACTCCTAAAGAAATCAAGGCTCTACGTAAACTTCTGAAGAAGAGAAAATGAAACAACAACTGTCAACTGCCAGTGACTACAAAGAGGCCTGCGATTTGTTGCGTTCAGGCTACGTGAAGCATGTACGTCTTGGCTGGAATGTCGGAAGTGATGAGTTCTTTCGTATTGCGTCTGACTGGTGTGATACTGGCGCAAAAATAAAGAAAGACGGTGAAAACTTCGTTATTTCACTTAAAGGGTTTCCTATTCCTGCTCAGCATTAATTCCGGACTGGTGAAAACTGCTGACTGTATCCATGACAGTCAGCAGTTTTTATTTTTTATGATCGGCTTCAAACTTTTTGCTATTAAATCACGCTGCGTTTAACGGCTGGCACGTTTTTATTCAGGGCGAGCCATAACGGTTTAATCCTCAGCAGCGCCTGTTCAAGCTCTGTCGGCTCGAGCGAGAAGGGCATCCGCAAATAGCGGTCAAACGCACCCGATAAACCAAACCGCGTACCGGTCCCCAGATTTATCCCCAGAATCTCAGCCCGCGCGGCAAGCTGCGTCGCCAGCATGCCGGGGAGCTCAATCCAGTATGAGAGCCCGCCATCTGCTTCATGGAATGTCCACTCCGGGAAATGTTCACGCAGCAGTTCACCGCATCGATCGCGTCGTTCCGCCAGCATTTTGCGGCGTGCGGGTAGAAACGTCTCGCTGTTGTTGATGAGCCACAGCGCCGCCAGCTGTTCCAGCAGCGGCGAGCCTAAATCCAGCGTATCGCGCGTCTGGGCAAGCGTGGCGATCGTGCGCGAGGAGGCGCGGATCCAGCCGAGACGCAGCCCGCCCCAGAAGCTTTTTCCGGCAGAACCTAAGGTGATGACGGTGGCCTGCGGGTTAAAGGAGGCCAGCGGGGGCGGAGGAGGGGCGTCAAACCAGAGATCCACCATCGTTTCATCCACCACCAGCGTCGTACGGGTTTGCGCAGCAATATCGGTAATGGCCTGACGGGTCTCGACATCCATGCAGCGCCCGGTGGGGTTATGAAAATCAGGCATCAGGTACGCCAGGCGCGGCGCGGTTTGGGCAAGCGTGGCGGCGAAGCCGTCCGTATCCCAGCCCGTTTCCGGCAGCGACACCCCCACGGGCCGACACTGCGCGCCCTGAATGGCGGCAATCGCCAGCGGATAGGTGGGGTGATCGACCACGACGCGATCTCCGGGCCCGGTCATCATCCGCAGGACCAGCGCGAAGCCGCTGACGGCGCCATTGACCACCATCACTTCGTCCGCGCGGGTGGGAAGGCCCCGCGCGGTGTAGCGCGCAGCGATGGCCTCCCGCAGCGTCGGGAGCCCTAGCTGATCGTAACCCGTCAGCGCGAGGTGCTGCGTAATGGCCGTGAGCGCGTGGGTATACGCCTGGTGGATTTCCGGCCCGGCATTGAGGGCGGCAGTGGAGAGATCCAGTGCGGCACTCGCCGCGGAAAGCGTGGGAACGGCGCGCGTATCCGGGAGGATCACGCGTGACCCGCTGCCGTGGCGGCTTTCAAGATATCCCTCCTCGCGCAGATGGGCGAGGGCGCTGCTGATGGTGGTCCGGCTCACGTCCAGCGCCGTGGCCAGCTCGCGCTCCCCCGGTAGCCGTGTATTCAATGCCAGACGTCCGTCAAGGATTAACAGGCGCAGCGCATTTTCCAGCTGCCGCCAGAGCGGCGTGCGGGATGAGGTTTGCTGCCAGTGGCCTAAAAGGCGTACCAGAGACTGGCTTCCGAAGCGACGTGACGACATGTGCAGTCCACTATTTGAAAACTGGACATTAATCATAGTGCCATTTTAGGCCAGGATGAAAGCCTGGTTCACTGGAGAAGATAAAAATGGTACGTCGTCTGCTACAACTCTATGTCGGTTTAGGACTGTATGGCCTGTCCACCGCGATGTTTATTCGTTCCGATTTGGGTGTCGATCCCTGGGATGTTTTTCACCTTGGGGTGGGGATACAGCTGGGGGTGACTATCGGAACGGTGATCATTTTAACCGGTGCTGCGGTGCTGCTGCTGTGGATCCCCCTGCGCCAGATGCCGGGCCTGGGCACCATCAGCAACGTGATTTGTATCGGTCTGGCGGCGGATGCCAGCATGGCGCTGATCCCGGAACTGGACTCGTTACCTGTGCGCATCGCTTTCCTGGTGTCGGGTATCGTGATGAACGCAATTGCGACCAGCATGTACATCGGCGCCGGTTTTGGGCCTGGCCCGCGCGACGGCCTGATGACCGGCATTCATGCCCGGCTGGGATGGTCCATTCGCAGCGTGCGTACCTCCATTGAGGTGTCCGTCCTGCTGATTGGGTGCGTGCTTGGCGGCACGTTTGGGGTGGGAACGGTAGTGTACGCCCTGACCATTGGCCCACTTATCCAGCTCTGTCTGCCCTGGTTCCGCCAGAAGCCGAGCGTTGCTGAAATTGCGCAGCCGGAGCGGGTTGTTTAATTTTGCGAAGCGCTCACATGTTTTAACGGCGTCGCTGTGCCACAATAATGGGCCCCGACTCACGCGATGCCACAATGCATGAAAGCTATCACTCTCTATGATGTCGCCCTCCTTGCGGGGGTTTCTTATCAGACCGTCTCTCGCGTCATTAACGACGCGGAGCATGTGTCTGCCCGTACCCGGGAAAAGGTGCAGCAGGCGATGGCAGAGCTGCACTACGTGCCTAACCTGCGGGCACAGCAGCTGGCGGGTAAACGCACCCGCACGCTGGGACTCATCACCACCGATCTGGCCCTGCATGCGCCCTCGCAAATTGTGTCGGCGGTAAAATCCCGTGCGGCGGAGCAGGGGGCGAGCGTCCTTATCTCCATGGTGGAGCAACCGCAGCAGTGTCAGGCCGCGCTACAGGCGCTGCTGGCACAGCGGGTTGACGCGCTGCTGGTGAATGTTCCGCTTGATGATGAACACGCCGAACAGCTGAGGGCGCTGGCGTCGCCCGTTCCGGTGCTTTTTCTTGATGTCTCGCCTTCAGCACAGGTAAACAGTCTTGTGTTTAACGCCGGGCAGGGCGCGCATCTGGGCGTTGAGCATCTGCTTTCGCTGGGGCATCAGCATATTGCTCTGCTGAGCGGGCCGGAAAGCTCGGTCTCTGCTCGGGCGCGTCTGGCGGGGTGGAAAGCGGCTCTGGCCGGCGCGGGGCATGACGCCGCTGCGGTGGCCTACGGAGACTGGAGCGCGGCCAGCGGTTATGAGAAAGGACATGTGCTGCTGTCGGGTACCGCATTGCCGGATGCCATTCTGGTGGCGAACGATCAAATGGCGCTCGGGGTGATGCGCGCCTGTGCTGAAAAGGGGATCGCG
>SKER01002683.1_pt1 | contig 11255 bp, 11 predicted proteins | sample 4826961 | NCBI WGS metagenome assembly SKER01 (sample SAMN11008804, study PRJNA524170) | human gut metagenome | biome: Human fecal sample; material: Feces; isolation source: fecal sample from pouch patient p47 | host: Homo sapiens | place: Israel: Tel-Aviv | collected 2016-11-16
ATTCCATCGTGCTGCTGGAAAGTATGCAGGATGGTGTGCTGTATTCCAACATTCTGCTCAAGCTGTATCTGAAATCGCTGAAACATGGCGGGCGGCTCCAGCTTGACGAGGACATCCCCTACACGGCGCAGATGATCGCCACCATTACCCGCCAGCAGATCGGCACTGTGGAGAGAGCCTTGCAGATCTTTTTGAAGCTGGGTCTTGTGGAAGTGCTGGACAGCGGCACCTTCTACATGAGCAATATTGAACTGCTGATCGGCCAGTCCTCCACCGAGGCCGAGCGAAAGCGTGCGGCGAGGCTCCAAAACAAGGCTCTTTCCGCGCCCCGGACAAACGGCGGACATTTGTCCGACATTCGTCCACCAGAGATAGAGATAGAGTTAGAGAAAGAGATAGAGATAAAGAGAGAGATAGAGAAGGGACGCTCCGCCCGCGCCTATGGCCGTTACCAGAATGTTTTCCTGACGGACGAGGAAATGGCAGACTTGCAGGCCAGCTTTCCTGCTGTATGGGAACAGTACATCGAAAAACTGTCCGAGTACATGGCTTCTACCGGCAAGCGGTATCAGAGCCATGCCGCCACCATCCGGCGCTGGGCCGGTGAGGACGCGAAGAAAGCAGCCCCGCCCACCCGCAACCGGGATTACAGCGTAAAGGAAGATGAAACCGTATGATTGAGATTACCGCAGAAATCCGGGCGCTGATCGACAAGGCAGCCGCCGGTGTGGAACTGGCCGGGGACGAGTACATAGACCCGGCAGACGGCCTCATTCACTGTAAGAAGTGCGGCGGCCAGAGGCAGACCGTTGTGCCATGCTTTGGAAAACCAGGCTACTTCATGCCCCGCTGCATCTGCCAGTGCCAGCAGGAGGCCGAGGAACAGCGCAAGGCTGCTGAAGAACGGCAGCGCCGCATGGAGCGTATCAAACGCCGAAAGGCACAGGGCTTGCAAGACCGCTATCTCTATGACTACACCTTTGCCAACGACAACGGCCAAAACCCATTGATGGACAAGGCCCGCGCCTATGTGGAGAACTGGAAGGAGGCATATAAAAACAACACCGGCCTGCTGTTGTTCGGGGATGTGGGAACCGGCAAGTCTTTTTTCGCCGGTTGCATCGCCAACGCCCTGCTTGACCGGGATGTGCCTGTGCTGATGACGAACTTTCCCACCATCCTGAACCGCCTGACAGGGATGTTCTCCGAGGATAGGGCCGACTTTATCGCCAGCTTTAATGAGTATGACCTACTTATCATTGACGATCTGGGAGTAGAGCGCAGTACCGAATATGCTATGGAGCAGATGTTTTTCGTCATCGACAGCCGCTACCGCAGCCGCAGGCCCATGATTATCACAACAAACTTGAAACTGTCCGAGCTGAAAAACCCGCCTGATCTGGCCCACGCCCGTATCTATGACCGTATTTTGGAACGGTGTGCGCCGATTCTTTTTGACAGGAAGAATTTCCGGGAAGAAAATGCCGGTGCTACCCGACAGACAGCAAAAGACATTGTAAACAGTAAGCAAGACTGATTTTTTACCGGGCGGCACAGACCCGTTCGGAGAAAGGAGCGCCATGAACAGAGAACCCCGTACTATGCAGGTGGCAGACGCCGCTACTGCGTCCAGAGCGCCGAAAAACACGCCAGCGATGGTAAAGAAAATCGGAAAGACAACCTACAAGGTTCATGTCCATTTCAGCAATACCAGCACAGAAACCATGAGCGATAAAATCAAGCGTATGCTCAAAAATGAAATTCAGCAGATGTGACAGACTGATAAACGAAGCCGCCTTGTGCTAAACTGATGATGGTACGCACCAAAATTTTTGTCAAGGAGGACACAAAAATGCTTTACACAGAAAAAGAGAAACATGAAATTGAGCGAGTAAAGGAAGTCTTTACGGAACATCTGCGGCAAAGCCCTGATTTTGAACTGCTCTGGTCGGACAAGGTGGGCTATGTTTGGCTGACGATTGGCGTAAATCCAGTCTATGTGGATACCGGTATCAGGATAGAATCTGCCGCCGATCTCTGCTGCAAGTGTTTGGATGATGTTGCTATGGATGTTTTGTATATGACGGGCAACGATCATGCACTGGAGGAAGCCGACCCGCTGGAATTGGCCGAAATCAAGCGGCGCTGGGAGCCATATATCAACCAGCTGCCAGACTATGCGTATCTCTGCAAAGACCTGCTGAACGGAAAAATGTAATCTATCAAACGAGGTGTCAGGAGCCATACGGTGCTTCTGGCACTTTTTTTGTGGCTTTTTTGTGAATTTGATTAAAAAGTCCTTGACAATTCGTCTCTGGTAAGACCGCTAAATCTATTTTGATTTCAGTCGGTGTAAGACTTGCTGCTTTTAACTTGGAAGAACTTGCATCACTTACTAGATATGATGAGATGGAGTTAGAGCAGATAGGCGAAAGAAAAACAGCCTTATTTGCGATTATTCCTGATAATGATTCAACATTTAATTTTGTCATCGGTATGTTGTATACTCAGTTATTTCAAATGTTATATTATCAAGCAGATTTTGTTCATGGCGGTCAGCTTCCAGTGCCTGTACATTTTATTATGGATGAATTTGCCAATGTTGCTTTGCCAGACGAGTTTGATAAGTTGCTTTCGACAATGCGATCACGACTTATTTTTGTATCCATTATTTTACAGAACCTGGCACAGATCAAAGCGTTATATAAGGATACTTGGGAGTCAATTATGGGGAACTGTGATTCTAAATTGTATTTAGGTGGAAATGAACAAAGTACCCATGAATATATAAGTAAGGAGCTTGGAAAAGCAACGATTGATACAAATACGTATGGTAAATCAGAAGGAAGAAGTGGAAGCTTCACAACAAATTCTCAGAGAACTGGAAGAGAGTTGTTAACTTCGGATGAAGTTCGTTTACTGGACAATAATTATGCTGTTCTATTTTTGAAAGGTGAAAGGCCTGTTCGAGATAGAAAATTTAATTTGTTAAAACATCCTCGTATTAAACAAACAATGGATGGAGGTCGTGAACCGTACATTCATGGACAAGTGAATCATTTTATTGAGGATTGGCAAAATATTCTTCTTAGTAATAATGAGTATGAATTATTGGATGTAGAAGAAACAGAAAACTATTTAAAGGAGATTGAAGAAGATGAAGAAACTAAAAACGATTAGAAAAGTATTGTTCTTTGCGTATATTGCATTGGTGATTGTAGGAAACTTTGCAACACCGGTTTATGCAGCAAATGATCCAGTCACTGTTGTAAATAACTTCAGTGAATTTATGTTTGGACTTATCCGAGCGATTGGAATGATTTTATTAGGCTTTGGAATTGTTCAGGTAGGACTTTCTTTAAAAAGTCATGATCCAAGTCAAAGAGCGAATGGCTTTATGACGGTAGCCGGAGGAATCATTATTACATTTGCTAAAGAGATTTTGAATATTATTGTTGGATAGGATGGTGATTTCTAGTGAGTGGAATCATAGATAACCTAACTAGTGCCATCAATACCTGGAATTCTAAATTAGCTGAAATATGGCTATTGTTAACAGAATCACCTGAAACATTCAAAGATGGTGATATTTGGCAAATCATAGTTAAAATACATGGAGCACTTCAAGCAATTGGATTAGCACTTCTTGTGCTATTCTTTGTTTGGGGATTGATTAGAACCTGTACAAGTTGGCAGGATGTAAAAAGACCGGAACAGGCCTTTAAATTGTTTTTGCGATTTATTATTGCCAGGGGAATGGTCATGTATGGAATGGAATTAATGACAAAGATATTTGAGATAGTACAAGGCATTATTCAAGCGATTACTGAAACTGCAGGATTAGGTGTATCGAGTGAAACTGTATTGCCACAAGAAATCATTGATGCAGTAAGCAATACAGGATTTTTGGAATCTATTCCTTTATGGGCAGTTACACTATTAGGATCTATATTCATAACAATATTATCGTTTGTGATGATTTTAACTGTATATGGAAGATTCTTTAAATTGTATATGTACACAGCTATATCACCAATCCCACTTGCGGCAGCTGCAGGGGAAAGCACACAGAATACGGCATTTACGTTTATTAAAAGCTATGCAGGAGTATGTTTAGAAGGAGCTATCATTGTCCTTGCTTGTATTATTTTTTCAGCTTTTGCGTCTAGTGCACCAGTAGTTGATACTACAGCATCTAGCGTATCTATGGTATGGAACTATGTCGGTGAACTGATATTTAATATGCTGGTTTTAGTTGGTTCTATTAAAATGAGTGATCGTATAGTCAAAGAAATGATGGGTTTGTGATTTTTTACTTCTTAATAATTAAGATATAAATGAAATTGTGAAGAAATCTATTCAGAAGAAGATACCAAATACTCTAAATTGAGAATAAATCTGATCTGTAAAAAAATTACAGTATCTATTGACCGTAAAAAAATTACGGTTATAATGAAGCTGAGGTGATACCAATGCTTAAACATTTCAGAGTTAATAATTTTAAGAATTTTAAAGATGACTTAGATATTGATTTTTCAGATGTGAATGGATATAAGTTTTCTCAAGATTGTATTACTAATGATTTGATTGGGAAAATGATTATTTATGGTAAAAATGGAAGTGGTAAAACAAATTTAAGTAAAGCTCTTTGTGATTTAAAAGAAACATTAACGATGTCTAATGATATGAAATCAAACCATTCTTTTATTTCAAATGCGAACTCTAATAACGAGATTACGACTTTTACTTATACCTTCCTATTCAATAATAAGAAAGACAAAGTGGTATATGAATATCAAAAAACAGATTTATTCAATTTAACCAATGAAGTATTAAATATAAATGGAAAAATCATCTATTCTTATGATTTTAATAAGAATAGATTTATAGAAAAAAGCGAAGACTATTTTCATAATTCAGATATTTTCTCAATTTATCAAAAAAATACCAATCCATCATTACCATTTGTACGCTGGTTAGTAAATAATGGTGCTGTAGAAAAGAGTTCGGTTTTTAACAAGATGTATGAGTATGCAGTAAAAATAACACAAATATTTACTCCTACAACTGCATTGATTCAATTATCAAGAAATGAATTAGACGAACTTGATCGTAATGTGAATGATTTAGAAGATTTTTTGAATTATATGGGTATTGAATGTAAATTGTCTATGGAAAAACTGCCAGATGGTAGTAAAGAGCTTTATTTTGTATTTAAAAATAGAAAAGTAGCCTTCCTAGAGAATGCATCTAGTGGAACATTGTCATTGTTTAATTTTTATATTCGGTTTTTAATGCCACATAAAGAAAGTTCTATTCTTTATTTTGATGAATTTGATGCCTTTTTTCATTTTGAATTATCTGAAAAAATCATCCAATATATTAAAGAAAAATATAAAGATTCTTTGGTTATCTTTACTACGCACAACACAAATTTAATGAGTAATAAAATTATGCGTCCTGATACATTGTTCATACTTTCAACAAGTGGAAAATTAACACCGTTATGCAAAGCGACGGATCGTGAGTTAAGAGAAGGTCATAATCTTGGTAAATTGTATATGAATGGTGAGTTTGATGAAGACTAAAAATATATTATTTGTAGTCGAAGGTAAGAATGATGAGCCACGATTTATTGAGCAACTTTTATCAAAATGTTATCCAGCATCAAACTTTAAAATATATTCCTATGAAGCAAATTTGCATATGCTTGCAAGCAGGTTAGAAAATGATTATTTTGATTTTGAAGAAGATGAATTAGATATATTGCTATTTTTAAAGTCTTACGAAACAAAATATAAAAAAATCTTTGACTTAAAATATACGGATGTATTTCTAATATTCGACTTCGAGCCTCAGCATCCAGATTTGCATTTTGATACGATTCAAAAAATGATTCGATACTTCAATCAATCTGATGAAAGGGGAAAGCTATTCATTAACTATCCAATGATGCAGTCTTATAGACATTTAAAAGCCTTACCTGATAATGCTTTTTGGCAGACTAGATTGTATAAACAAGATTTTAAACACTATAAAGAAATAGTATCAAATGAAAGTTTTAATAACGATATTTCAACATACGATTACACAACATTCGTAAGTTTAGCATTCCATCATTTAACTAAACTATTATTCATTCAAAATAAAGAGAATCGAGCACCGGCAATGGATGATTATGATCATTTAAATTATGCAAAAATATTTGATATTCAATATGAAAACTTGAAAAACAATTTTATTTGGATAGTTAATACATGTATTTTAATTCTAATTGACTACAAACCAAAAAATTTCTTTGATCAAATCACAAAACATGAAACATCATTTAAATTACCCTATATCGAGCAGAGTTAATCTCTGCTTTTATTATGCCATTTTGGAGGAAAGGAAAATAACATGAAAGAATATATATTAAATACAATTGTACTAAAAACAGGAGATTCAATTGAAATAGTTGAACCTTCAACTTTACCTATGAAAGATAGGGTTATGTATAAGTTACAACATGAACAGGATCGAGTTGTAATTGTTAGAGGAAATGGGAAGATGGTGATTCCAATGGAGAATATTATGTTTTCATCATCTATCCCATTGGACATTATTCATGAGGATTTTGATGATGAAATCTAATTTTGAAATTAAGATCAATAAGGAAATACGGGATTATACGGAGAGTATATTTTTTGGCTTATCCCTTCGACAGAGCATATTCTCTATTATAGCTTGTGGTATAGCTTGTGGTATTTTCTTTTTGTTGAATGATACGCTAGGGACTGAAATTACTAGCTGGTTATGTATGCTTGGAGCGGCACCATTTGCAGCTTTTGGATTTATAAGATTTCAGGGTATGTATACAGAAGATATTGTTAAGACGGTATTTAATTCATTGTTATTATCGTCTAGAGATTTAATCAATAAACCATTTAACTTGTATAATGAGGTTTTTGAACCAATGATTAAACAATCAAGAAAGGAGTCGATTGTACATGATAAAAAGTTACGAAAGATTAAAAAAGCAGAACAAAGAAAGAATAAGAGTGCCTAGGACAGTGCAGGATACCATCCCAGTAGATTCGGTCTATAAGGATGGTATTTTTCGTTCTGGAAAAAGATACACAAAGAGTTATAGGTTTTTGGATATTAATTATAAGATTGCATCAGTAGAAGATAAAAATAATTTATTTCTAACATATAGTGATCTACTAAATTCTTTTGATCCATCTGTAATGACGAAAATTACCATTAATAATCGAAAAGTGGATATAAAAAAATTTAAAGAAGATATTTTAATTCCATTAAAAGAGGATGGATTGGATAAGTACAGAGCTGAGTATAACGAGATGTTATTGTCCAAATTAGCAGAAGGTGATGATATTATCCAGGAAAAATATATTACTGTTACAGTTTTTAAAAGTAACATAGAAGAAGCCAGATTTACTTTTTCTCGTATAACTGCAGAATTTTCAACTTTATTTTCTAGACTTGGAAGTTCTTGTATTGAATTGGATGCAGAAGAACGTTTAAAGATATTACATGATTTTTATCGAAGTGAAACGGAGGAATTCCAATTAGATCTATCCGATTTAGCTAGGAAAGGACATTCTTTTAAAGATTTAATTACGCCAAGAATGTGTAAATATCATAATAAGTATTTTGAATTTGATGGTAAATATGGTCGTGTTCTTTATTTAAATAATTATCCTGGATTTCTAAAGGATGAATTTGTATCGGAGTTGTGTGACTTGAATAAAAATTTGATGTATTCAATGGATATCATTACAGTGCCAACAGATGAGGCAGTCCGAGAAGTAGAAAATAAATTCCTTGGTGTTGAAAAGAATATTACAGATTGGCAAATGAAGCAGAATCGTAATAACAACTTTTCAGCAATCATTCCATATGATATGGAATTGCAACGTAAAGAGTGCAAGGAATTCCTAGATGATTTGATTGTAAGAGATCAAAGAATGATGCTTTGTAACATTACGGTTGTGCATTTAGCGGATTCTATTGAAGAATTAAATAAGGATACAGAAACATTGAAGGCTGTAGCTCGTAAATATGTTTGTGAACTGGAAACTTTGTATTTTTCAAAAAGGCAATTAGATGGTCTACAAACAGTATTGCCAATAGGAGTCAACAAATTAAATATCACGCGTACTTTATTAACCGAAAGTGCGGCTGTATTCATTCCTTTTAGAGCGCATGAGATTATGCAAAAGGGTGGGGTTTGGTTTGGCCAAAATGCGATTACGAGCAATCCTATTCTTTGTAACAAGGCATTGCTTCAGAATCCAAACTCTTTCTTTTTTGGTATTCCAGGATCTGGTAAATCATTCTTAACAAAAGAAGAAATTGAATTCTTAATCTTATCTACAGATGATGACATTATCATTGCAGATCCAGAAGGAGAATATGATTCCATAATCAATGCTTTAGGCGGACAGATTATTCGTATTGGTACAAATAGTACGGATTATATTAATGCAATGGAAATGGTAGAGGGATATGGTGATAGTGGAAACTCAATTGCCGATAAATCTCAATTCTTAATGTCTGTATTTGAAAATTTAGATGCCAATCATGGAGGTATTACACCAATTGACAGATCTATTATCGATAGATGTGTAACGTTAGTTTACCAGGAAGCAAAAACCAATGGCTACGTACCAACGTTAAAACATCTTTATAAAAAGTTATTGGAACAAAATGAACCAGAAGCTAAATCTTTAGCTATTAAACTAGAATTATTTACAAATGGATCATTAAATATATTTGCCCATGAAACGAATGTAGATATCAAATCTAGAATTCTATCATTTAATATTTTCAATTTAGGAAAACAATTAAAGACATTAGGCCTATTGGTAATTACAGATGCCATTATCAACCGTGTGAATGAAAACTGGAGAAAAGGGAAACGTACGCATATCTTCATTGATGAGATTCATGTTATTTTTGAGAATGAAGAAAGTGCTACGTTCTTTGCTTCGGCCTGGAGACAGTTTCGAAAAAGAGATGCTTATCCTACAGGAATTACTCAGAATGTTAAGTATCTATTATCGTCTCAACAAGGAATTAGTATGTTATCCAATTCTGAGTTTATTGTCATGTTGAATCAATCGGCAAATGATAGAGAGGATTTAGCTAAATTGTTAAATATTTCAGAAGAACAGATGAGCTATATTACAAATGCTCCTACCGGATGTGGATTAATTAAGTATGGTGGATCTATCGTTCCATTTGTAAATAAGATGCCAAGAGGACTATTGTATGATTTAAATACTACAAGGCCAGGAGATAAAAAAATAATTGTCCAATAAATACAAAAGACTCATTAAAAAAGTAGATTTAATGAGTCTTGTTTATGTATAAAATGTTGAGGTATCAGCTAATTCAGAACAAGATATTTTCGAATACATCAACTAAGTTTTGGGACAATTAAAGTAAGCAAGTATTAAAGATGTTAAAGGAGTTGATGTAGATGAAAGATATAAAGACAAAACAGAAAGTACTATCCATAAAGACAAAGAATGTTAAAGAGAATGTGAATCACTTTGTTAAGCAGCAAACGATTCATACAAGAAATAAGGAAGAAGATAAAAAGGTAGAACAGTCTGTTAAAACGAATCCGAATGTACAAGCTACAAATAACGTTAGTGAAGTTGCTAAGCAGACGTTTATAGAATCAAAGCAGCGTGCTACAAAATTTATTAAACATAAGCATAGAGAGCATAAGTTCAAAACTACAGATAAGAAGGCAATGAGCGAATCTATTCCGGTACGCAATCAAAGAATTACTTATGTGTCTAAGGCTAAGCATCATGTCGTAAATAAAATAAATACTTCTAAAATTAAACAAACAACAGATAAAGTAGTAACACAACCGGCTGTTAAGAGTACAACTAAAGTAATAAAAACATCAATAGAAGTGGTTAAGAAGAGTGTATCAGCGATGAATACACTTTTTTCTTTTGGAACAGGATTGATTTTATTACTTGTTGTTACTTTATTTATTGGAACATTTAGTGTGCTGGCACAGGATGGTGGATCAAATAGTGAAATTGTTTCTTTAAGTGAAGAAGTCATTGCGTATGAAGATACAATTCGAAAATATGCAAAAGAATATGATATTGAGGATTATGTCACATTATTACAGGCAATTATGATGCAGGAGTCAGGAGGAAAAGGGAATGATCCAATGCAGGCAAGCGAGTCAGGGTATAATACAAAATATCCTAGAGTACCTAATGGAATTACGAATCCTGAGTATTCTATTGAAGTGGGAACACATACTTTTTCAGATTGTTTAAAGAAAGCAAAAGTAAAGGATTCATCCGATACGGAACGCATTTATTTGGCTTTGCAGGGATATAATTATGGCTCTGGCTATATTGAATGGGCAATTCGTAATTTTGGTGGATATTCCAAATATAATGCACAACAGTTTTCTGATAATAAAAAGCAAGAGTTAAATGTATCAGGATATGGTGATCCTTCTTATGTTGATCACGTTATGAGATATGTAGGGATTACTTTTAGAGGAGGCACAAATCCTAATTTTAATAATGTAGAAGCCTGGGTGACAAGGAATCCTTATGCACAGGCTGGATTATATGGACAATGTACATGGTTTGCTTGGGGACGATTTTATGAATTATATGGATATGATCCAGGTTTTAGCGGTGATGGAAGTAGTTGTGTGAAGGAATTGGTGTCAGCACATCCAGATAAATTTGAACGATCTTCTTCACCAAAAGCTGGTGCAGTGTTCTCTGCTATTGGACATAATCATGTTGGTATAGTCATTGCAGTAAAAGATAATACCATAACTGTTCAAGAAGGTAATCTTGATGGTATTACAAATACATTTCAAGATGCAAAAAAGGATTGGCAAACAAAATCCTATACATTAGATCAATTAAGATCTATATATGGAGGAGTAGTGTTTGGTAACCCAAAGTAAAAGTGGCGGGAAATTATCATCTCCAGATATTTTATTTACAAGTATATTTTAAATGATGAAAAACTATTGTTACTAAAATTATTAACATTTTGAATATAACGGATGGTTTTGTTGCTTTGCACTTCGTACTCAACTAGCTAAAACCAAAAATGTAAAAAAACCTTATCTAAACAACGTTTGGCTATTTTACTATTGGAATGTTAAACTCCCAAAAATGATTCATTTTAATGCTTTTTATCTTGACATTATTAGCATATCTATGTGAAAATTAATGTAAAGATAACGT
>SKER01002689.1_pt1 | contig 11218 bp, 13 predicted proteins | sample 4826961 | NCBI WGS metagenome assembly SKER01 (sample SAMN11008804, study PRJNA524170) | human gut metagenome | biome: Human fecal sample; material: Feces; isolation source: fecal sample from pouch patient p47 | host: Homo sapiens | place: Israel: Tel-Aviv | collected 2016-11-16
GCATATGGCCCGCAGCAGCGGCGCCAGGTTTGGGTGGCTCAAGATGCAGGCGACCGCGTATCACGTCTTTCGCTGAGTTAACCCCCAGAATGACAGGGCGGAAACTGGATTTGCTTTTCGATGATGGTCGTTTGGTCGGCCAGACAGGATTGCGTTTGCCTCCCTGTGCAGACTCCCCCTTAATTGCCCAGACACGACGGCCAAGACGCTCTTTGGCGAATTCGTATACCTTCTGCGTATGGTGACCGCCGGAGTCCATGCACGTTGCCATGATATTCAGGCCGCGCCCGTCACCACGTCGCCAGATCTGTTTCAGGTATGCATCCAATCGCTTCCAGGGTTCTTCCGTCTCAAGGTCACCATAAATAACGTCATGCGCGACCGACCACGATTCTTCATCTCTCCCCCAGCCGGTGATCGTAATTTCGAAGCGATCGTCCTGGGTATCAACTCCAGCTGTTAACAATGCCACCCCGTCCGGAACGACGGCCGGAAATATTTCCCGGCGCGCCAGCAGAACATCAACAGGGAGCTGTTTTCCATGATTAGGTCGGTGCGGAAGCCCCATCTGGGTATTCCACCACGCCTGTTCCTTATCCGGATCGCCCTTCGCATCGATATATTTTTTCGCAATATCCGACGGCTTATCTTTTTGCCAGGGGCTGAAAAGCTTGGATGCCTGGTACCCCGCGTGGTGGTTATCGACTGCCTCCTTTCCACAGGAGGGGCAGATTGCCCGATAGACCGCATGCCGTTCCGACTCTGACCATTGCCAGACCTTTTCAACGCTGCCCTCGTCAGCCGCCCGCCAGGCAAGGTCATAATCCATCAGCGGTGAATGCCGCTCCCCGCAGCACTCAAATGGGCGCGTCTGATGCCATCGGATAGTGTGCAGAGCTCTGAGGCGCTGTCCTTCGGACCAGCCACTACCACAGCATTCGCAATAGAGCATCGCCGATTTAGTCAGGTGTTTATCCCCCTCTTTCGGCCACTGAACGTGTTTGAAAAAGTCGGGGAACTGGCGGTGGCCACAGTGCGGGCAAACCACAGATGCCCGGCGCTGATCGGAGTCGGCGTAGCTGTCAGCAATGCGGCTCTCATCCTCCACCGTCGGCGAACAGGCGCGTACAGACAGCCAGGTCAGGCCAAATGTCGCTGTACGCTCTTCGGCCAGCGCAATTGGATCGCCTTCGCGGGTTATCGGGTACTTGTCCACTTCATCCGCCAGCAGGACACGAATCGGACGACGCGCAAGGTTATCAGGGCTACCAGCACCCGCCAGCGCCAGAAATCCGCCAGTGAATGCCTTGTAAAGAATGGTTTCTTTCGAGCTTTTCTGTTTCGAATCACCGATGATTTTACGCAGTACCGGCGTCACCCTTACCAGCGGGCTAATACGCTCTTTCGAAAACTGTTCAGCGGCTTCTTCTTTCGGCTGCAGCAGCAGTATCGGACAAGGATCGAGGTGGGCAAAATAGCCAAAAAGGTTTTCCAGCAGTGCTGTCTTCATCAACTGGGTACAGCACATTACAGTGATGATATGAACCCCGGACTCCGTCGCGGCAAGCATCGGTCCGCGGGCAATTTCTACCGTAGATGTTTCCCAGTTTCCCGAAGTGCTCCCAGCCTCTTTTGCCAGCTTACGATAGTCATCTGCCCACTGCGGCACACTGATACGCGGCGGGGGTGTCCAGCCTTTGCGGACGCTTAATTCAAGACGCTCAATCTTCTGCCGGGTTAAACTCTGGCTCTCCGAGGACTGAGATGTGTTTGTGGACATGTTCAATCAGCACCTCTGTCATCCTGTCCGCCGGTACATCCAGATCAGCAGCCATTAGCGGCGCCACCCTGGACGGCCAGTTAAGCCAGGCATCACGCTGTTGGCGAAAGGCGTTGAATAAAACCTCCTCGGCTGCTGTCAGCTCAATAAGCTGGCCGCTGTCTTTTTCATACTGCAGCTTTGCCTGCAGGGCCATGTAATTCTCGCGGATACGTCCCGCTTCCTCTCTCGAAAGATCTGCCCCTTCAGTGAGCATTATCTGGCGGACAGTTTTATTGATTTCATCACCGTCATCATCGTTATCGCTAACGACGGGAGTTTTCTTTTTCTTCGCGTTCGAGGCGCGCGGGTCTTTGCCATCGCGGTTTTTCTTCAATGCCGCATCGCTGGCCTCTACGTCAATCAGGTCTCCGTCCATCACAATGAAGCGCCCGGCTTTAATCCACCGGCCAATTGTTTTGCGATCCACACCTGAATGTTGTGCGTACTGACTCTGGTTCATCGTGGTCATGGGACATCACCTGGGACATTTTCTGGGGTGGGACATTCGCCTGGGACATTTTTGCCATGTCCCACCAGAATGTCCCACTGGAATAAACTGGAATAGCCAGAGCTGGCGAGGTGTCCGTAATGATCGCCAGAGGTGGGACATGGGACACAAATCTGAAAGTTGTAGCCAGGAAAACACCGCGGCGCGCAATGCCCGTGCCTTACAAAAGCTTTAGGAAGGACCCAACTTTTGATGGATTCCGCCATACTCACCGTCTATGATTATTCCGATTAAATACAAGGAGAATGTAATGTTTAACAACATGATTAAAATGTCTCTCATTGCCGCAGTGCTGTTATCACCGCTTGCGCATGCTCAGTGGGTCACCAATACTGAAGATGATTTATTCTCTGGAGGAAAAAAAGCAATGATGCTCGGCGAAGTCTCGTCGGATAATGGCGCAATTGTTTTTGACTGCACAAAAGATAAACTAAAAGCCGCATACGTTGAGATGGATAAAACCACTGAATCGGTCTCAGAAATTCCCATGGACCTAATAATGAAGGTTGATGGAAATAGTGCCGTTAAACTCAATGCAACTCTTTCGCGAAGAAATGTACAAAGTCTCCAAATTGAATCTGAAGATTCCGAACAATTGAAAACACTACTCAAGCAAATTCAGGAAGCTAAGTCCAAAGTTCTGGTCGGTGCGCAGACCAAAGATGGTGGAAATCAGCACTCTTTTTCAGCGAATGTATCCGGTTCAACGACAGCTGTTAATAGCTTTGTTGCCGCATGTGAGATAAAGCTGTAGCTCTTAAATGTTTCCTTTAGATGTCCTAATGGCCTCTGCTATCGCCTGATCTAAAGCAGACGGTAGTAGAGCGGTCGTCATTGCGTTTGCCCGGTCCATATAGCCGAGCGTTGGTTTAACCGGAAGAGCGTCGCCAAACCGAATGAGCAATTGTGGTGCAGGTTGCTTAATCTTATCCCTGCGTGTACCTTTTGGAGAACGTTTTGCCCGCTTCTTCCCTTTTTTGGTTTTGGGCTTTTTTCGCTGCCACACGGCATTCGCGCCGCCAACGTCACCAATAAATACGTTTGGCTTTGCTTTAAGCTGAGAGAGCTTATTACGCGGCAGGTTGCCGTATTTATTGAGCTTTATGTCTTTCGGGTTAAGCAAAGCACTACCATTAAGCTTGTGCTCTCCACCGAACTCGAAAGGTTCAAGGTAGCCAGCAGCGGTATCACGAACAAACACCTTTGCACAAAGGTTGTTTTTCCTGGCACCAACCGACCCTACCGATTTAACAGTAAAAGGTGTTGGATTATCCAGATGCCGCTCAAATGCTGTTTTTTGGGCTGCCTCTATCTGGCGAACGACACTGGTCATAGCCTGTGCTGTGGCAAATGGAATTTGCTTTTGAAGTTTCCGTAATTGGCTGGATAAATCTTTTAGATTTGCCATATCAATGACCACCTGGATATTGGGTTGTTACTTCTGATGAAACCTGTGGTTATGATTAAACATCTTGACTGAGCACAACAAAAAACCGCCCGAAGGCGGCTTGCTATAAGCTTTATGAAGCTTTAGTTTGAAACATCACCATTCAATCTACTGAATAAAATATTCCTCATTTCATCAGAATATATTGGGTCAAGATTCATCCAGGTCAATTTTTGTCGATCCTGGGTAAAGTCGTATTCAGAGAAAACACCATGAATATCTCCCTTTTCTGGAGAATAAAGTATAGCTATCGACTGTGCTGGGCAGTTATGAGGCATGCAACCAGATAAGGCGAGATATTTAGTTCCACGAATAATAATTTCATTCGCAGGAGTACTAGTCCCTCCATCCTGGACCCAAGAAGGAAGTTTGCGTTTGGCAATCAGATTTTTATAAGCCTTCCCAGTTTCTTTACCCTGTACAAAATCGAATAGATATGGCCCCTCTTGCGCACCTACCAAAAATGGCAGGAAGGCCAGAGCAACAGCAATAATTCTTTTTTTCATAGCATTACCTTTATTCCGTTAGAGAATAGAGTGAGAGTATCTTTTTATTGTTATTTTGTCAGCCCCTTATAAAGCACTATCCCCTAAGGACTACGGATTGTCTTGTATCTAGGCTACAATAGCCATTATCCCCCCCCAGCGAATGCCTGTGACTTGAATAGATTTGGTGACAGGTGATGTTCTCCCGTTTTGTAGCTTAACGCGCTAGATCTTCGGTGCCAAAAGAACGACTGGTCATGACAGTAAGACCTGGCCAGCCCCCAAATTCAACACTATCACAGGCACTCAGTGAATGACTGCTGGTTTGCCATAGTGCTGGCGGTACAAAAGTTATAGTGGTTCTAAGAGGCTTCTATGGTTTGAAATCCAACGGAAATTCCTCACCGATAGGCTCTGGTGTAAGGGGTAATAAACCATCATCACTCGCAGCCTTTATAGCTTTAACTGCCGCTTTACACAATTCCGGGCTCCCTTCAACTACGTGCATATTGGTGATTTTGTTAGTTCCTTTCGGCTGATGAACACTGATAGTGCATGTATCTCCGGCGTATTTGCTGGCAGAAGGAAATCTACTTTCAACTGCCTGTTTAAAGCTTACAGCCCATTCATTGATTATGGGGAAATCCTGTTTCTGCTTTGGTGTTAATGTTTGTTGTTTTGGCCCATGACATCCGACCAAGAAAAATACCAAGAAACATAAAAGCCTGGTCATTCTGCGCTCCTTACTAAATGTTTCCGAAGTTATAACACATGTACAAACGAAGAATGAACGAGCTCTTCGTACTTTTTATTGCAGGCATCTACAGAATGTCTGCTGTGATGCCTTACTCTTCGATCACTGCGCCTTTTGGCAACTCACCACAACCAAACACTGGCATACCTTGCGAGCTATCTTCTTCTACCGCAACCAATTGGGATTCGAAAAACCAGCGTTCCGTCGCACACTTCTCAGCGGCCTAGTAGTAAATAAAGTTCTGACTTTCACCTGTTACAGGTTGAGAGCGAGCTTGTACCTCGGCAAATCCATCACTGATTAGCAGCTACACCTATTGATGAGGCAAAAATTGTAATCCTTCACTTTTTGCATTGTTGACTCTCTATGTGATTAAAAATCCCCACTACTGCAGGCTATGGTTTCCTTCTGGCAGTTAGCCTGCCATGCTCTGTTATACGACAGGACGTCGCGCTTGGTCTGATTATCCAGTACATCGATGTCGTGATCAGATAGGTAATTTGCCTTTAAACAACAACTTTTCTGCCTAAGTAAAATCTTAATCCTTTCCGCTTACGCTTGTTGATTACTGACTGACTGCCAGGCTGTATAAGACTCTGATGTGGAGAATGCCAACTCCAGGGAAACATCGATAAAAAGAGCATGTGAAACTGAGACTCCGGTAGCCCTCCTTGTGGGGGCTTTTTTTCGGATTGATGCGCTTCGCTTGTTAAATATTGAATCTTTTCTAGAATTTAAAAGTGCTTTGCTATGTCAGGTAAAGCCGTCGTTCTGGAATACCCGTGTGCTCAAGGACGAGCCATCCTCAGCTTTTTCTTTCCGGCTCAACCTCTGTTATCCCAGCGAAGTGATTGTCGCCTAATAAGTAGCGGCTTAACCCAGAGAACAGCCAGGCAATACGTCAGCGGTAGTCTCTATAAGTACGAGTTCATTAAAAGTGACTTCACTGCATAGCTCTGATTTACGTACCAAGTCATCAGCCTCGTGCTAAATCTTGGCATTCAGGTCACGTGACCATTCGTCACGCTTGGCACGCTTACGGATAGCCCCTTCACTGATACCGTGTTACGACGCTATTTTTCGGAGGGACATCACTCTTGACTGAACTCCGTCTCGATGGCCTCCCGGTCGGGGAGGACATAAAACCTCTTTAACTCATTTTGAGAATGATCAATATTGACTTTCTGCGGTGCAATTTTTCACGCAGATTTTTTCTACTTAACAAAGGACTGATGTATGTTCCAAAATTTTATCCTTACATACTCTGTGAAGGCCCAAAGCATCCTCGATGATGACAAAGAAAAAGCTGCAAAAGTTCGAGATGAAATCGCAGAACTTGACTGTTGGACAAAGAGTAATGAAGTCGAAACAACCTTTTCAGGACGCGAATATATCTCTGGAATGACAGATTCAGATCGGAAAGCGTCAGCAAGAAAAGTAGTCGTAGAGCAATTTTTACCAATTTTGAGAAAGTACGAAGCAAAGTCATATGACGTGAAGATCTATTGCGCAATGATGTGTGAAAAAATCGATACGCCGTTTGAATTCATCATTCAAAACTAGCACTATCCTGGGGCGGGTCAAACTCGCCCCCGTAAACATCCTAGTAATGCCTCCCGATAGTTTGTTAGTGCGTTGAAGAGTTCTAATCCGTGCTAGTTGGCAAAGTCACGGAAATAAAACCTCTACACTGCTCAAACTTCTGCCGAAAGATCCAATGATAGTGGTGTGAACTGCACGCGCTTCTCACCCGTTTCGCTCGCCAGTGGCACTGGGCTATCAACCAGTTCAGGTTGATGTCGTGACATATTGGCTGTGACTGTTTCGCCTGTTTGGGTGGTTAACGTGATTTGGTAGATGTCGGACGTTAAGAACCTCTTTATCCGCATGAGCGGATATTGCCATTACGATGGGTCTGCCCATTATGATGGCAATAAAAAACCGCCCGAAGGCGGTCAAAATCTTGGCGCGATACCATACTTCGGCGTCTTTATGTTGGCAGCCCAGAGCTTGATATCGTTTTGAAGCAACAGAGTGAAATCCGACTTTAGGTGATTAACCATCTCATTGACCCTTTCTGCATCATTTACTGCAAAGTGTTCAATCCTGTTAGCTCCGACCGATACGCAACTGTAAGTTACAGCCACATCCTTACCGTTCACATTTAGCTGGCCCTTTTTTTCACCACAACTGCCATCGGACATATAGGATACCAGCATATTGGCTGCCCCCCGTCCTGGTTGAGAGATGCTTATCATGACAGGTAGCCCCTCTGAGGTCTGCGTAATATCGTAAAGAACAGCATCTTTTTGATACCAGGTATTGTATTCCCTTTCCTGGAATGCTGAGTATGAGGGGGACGAAATCGCCACCAGCAAAGCGGTTGTAATAGATTGAATTTTCATCAGTTGCTATCGTTGTGTTTAGTCAAATTTATTATTCATATTGTGCTAAAAACAACAATAACCTAAGATTAATCCTACTATTTTTAGCAGTACCAAAGTAGCACTTTACCCAAAGTGAAGCGCTACCTTATCTCAATCTAATGAAGCATTATAAATGCCGATAATGTGCAATCTGTAAAAACTTATCTCATGGAAAAGAAAAGAATTTGCAATAACCTCTCAATACATTATCAGTCCTCAATAACATCACCCTTATTCTTTGTGAGTTTTTTTGAATGGAGAACTGGTCGCTACGTTTCATCCTTGCTTTCTAACAACAAAGAGTCACTTATTAAACAAATCAGCGAATACGCCCAACTCAACGAACAGGAAGAACACCAATTGCGCAAAATAATCAGCTGATTGATTCAACTGCTTAAGTTTATAACCATTATCAAGCCCACCAGTAGGTGAGCTTTGTAATGTCTACTTCGCCGGTTGAATGTCGATGAAGTATTCTTTGCCTTGCTCGAAGAGTTAGAACGCTGCAGGGTTCGAGATGACCATCTGCAGCTGGCCGCCAGGCGTGTACTTTGACCACGTTTTATTTTCTTCGGTGTCAGCCGTCACGGGGCTCATGTGGATAGTGCGGTGTGAGTCGTCATCTGCTTTCTGAATGAAGTGGCAGCGGAATTTAGCACGAACGGACATGTTGTTTCCTCGGTAGTAAAAAAGCCCCTCTATTGCGAGGCTCTGGTTTTCTCTATTTCACGAATACCCGCGAAGTTGTTATTGCCCTTTTCAATACTTGCCAGCAGCGGCTTAATCCAGAGCACAGCCTGGCAGTACGTTATTGAGCTGGCGGCAGCGGCACGATCATCGGTTTGGTCAGGTCTGCCGGTATCGGTGTGCATTGCGCTGGAACGTAAACGGTGCGCGTATTCGAGCAGCCCACCAGCGATATCAGCAGGAACAGGCAGATCACAGGTTTTTTCACGGCGGAGAATCTCCCGGTATTCGATTACGGTTTCTTCTGTACTGGTGTCGATCAGGGAGTTAAGCCTGTTTGCATGTTCTGCAACCTGATTGAACCGATTGAAGTTGAATACCTGAGTGGCGATCACTTGCCCCTGCAAGGTGTTGTCACTTCTCAGAACGTTGTTATCACTCTGCAGACTACTGGCGTCTGAGCAACTTTTAACGAGTGCGACTGACAGGCCAGCAATGGCTAAGACCACGATTGGGAAGAGATTAAATTTCACTGTTCTATCCCCCAGCATGCCAGAGCACCTTCCTGGTCTCGTCGTTCAACCTGGCCGTAGCAGCCATTCTTCTGGCCTTTGGTTAGTCGGCAATCACGGCCGCCGTCTTTAACCCACCAGCGGATAGCGTCACATGCGCCTTTACGGTCACCTGCATTGATGCGCTGGTAGAACGTGGAGGGGAAGCATTTACCTGGCCCAATGTTGTACGGGCAAAATGAAGCAATCCCGGCTTTCTGCGGCTCAGTCAGCGGAACATGAATGTTTTTATCAACCCAGGATAACGCCGCATCGCGTTCTTTCGCATTGACCTGATCGCATTTTGCTTGTGTCAGCTTCATACCCTGCCGAACGGGTCTGCCATCCACCAGCGTGGCACCGCGACAAATTGTCCAGATTCCGGAACCATCACGGTAAGAAGTCAGGCTATTTCCCTCTTTCTCATTCAGGAACTGATCCAGAATGGTGGGAGCAGATGCGCCAGCAAGAACAAGCCCCAACACAGCAGCGCTGAGTTTTGTTTTCGAGGCCATGGTTAATCATCCTGCGGTGGCGATACGAGTTTTCCAGCAGAAAGCGCTTTCTCATAGGCTTTCGTCCAGCGGCGTTTGAAATACAGATTGGTGAAGTACGTGGCGACACCAATGAGGATCCCGCTTATCAGCGCAATAAAATTCCAGTCCAGACCGTGAAACCAGTCATAGGCCCGCGCAAGGCCTGTACAAATCAGGCCGCCTGACGTGCAGTACGTGGCCGCCGAGAAGATTTTATCAGGCATGATTCTATGCATTCCACACCTCCGGTCTCGGGGTGTTACATTGAGGAATAAAAAAAGCCCGCTTTTGATGGCGGGCTAATGAGTTGACTATTTGTAAGGTAGGTGTGAGACAGGCCTATGCTCAGAAGTGAAGCTGTATCGGCTGATTCACTATCGGTCCAGGAGAACCATCCGGCATTCAGTTACTTCTCACAACTCAAAGCGTAGCAGCAGTTTGCAAAACCATAAAAAAAGGCCTGCGTTTTATGGCAGGCTCTCAAGGAATTTGAAACTTGTATTATTGTTGTCATGGTGCCGGGTGCCTCCCGGTGACTCTACCCCAGTCAGCAAAGCCGCGCGCATACCTGCAGATAGCAGTCGACTGGAACGCCCTTTCGCATAGAAAGGATTCACCACAAACACACTGTACTAACCACTTAACAGTTAGGTCAAATTAAACAGGGAGAGAATAGACTATTCATTTTCAGCGACTTAAAGTAAGTTTTAAATTTTCCGTTGATTTTTAAGTTGCTAATATCCTAAATTCACTACCACGTTCTCGTCTAATCAAGAAGTAGAAGGGAATCTTTTGTCGAGGGATGTGATGTCGCCTGTAAAGTCCCTCGTCTTTTTTCTCATTTTAATTTCCCTTACCTAGCATGCCAAAGCTACTACATATCCAGGGATGGCCTTCCAAGCTAGGTATCAAGCACCAGAATCGCTAAACTGAATGAATTTGAGGCACCTCATCCAACAAACCACCCCGGTTAGTTGGATTTCGACGAGATGCTTTTGGATGAGCGCTGAACCCAAGGGTCAGTATTTTCACACAGCAATTTTGCAAAAAGCAGCGCTCACGCAAAAACATCTATAGGAGATGAAGGAAATTGGCATCGACAATCAAATCCGAGATAACATCAATGTAAATAAAAACTCCAGCTATAAGGCTGGCAGTCAGTATCAGGGCAATCTTCCAGACGCCCATAGGTTACCTCTTCTGTGGTATTCCCAATACAATCCTTATTCATCACTACATAGAGATGAAAGTACATTGCACAGCTAACCACAAAACAGATCACTAAAGCCAGTATTTTGAGAGTCTTTAACAACACAATTCTCCTACTAGTTTATTGCAAGCAGGCTAACTTAAAGCGGCTCAACAAATTCTCAACACAAGACATAAGCCAGGTCCGTATCACAGCGACCTTCATATAAGATGTGGGATTGAATAAATCAGGTGAACTCGACGATATTGCAGGGGGGACTACTGGTGCAATGCACCTTCGTGAAAGCTCGGTTGCGAAGCCAAACATGCTGGCCCCGTCAGTCCACCATCAACTACCGTAGTGCCAGAAACAGGATAGGACCTACTGATTACAAGACAGTTGCTATACTTACTGAGCTAAGTCGGCATTGGTCCGCCACCGGGGCCTCGAACCTCGTACTACAACATTAAGTTGCCGCTCTTCCCGATGAGCTAGTAGCGGTATGGTGGCCCTTGCTGGACTTGAACCAGCGACCGGGCGATTATGAGTCGCACGCTCTAACCAACTGAGCTAACGGGCCGGGAGCGAGATGATACATAAGTCAAACTAACCACGCAATATCAGTGGTTTTTATGGTTGCCTTGCATCCTGTCTGATATCGTTAAATCGCCAAAAGTAACCATATCAGAAAAGGAAGCTATTCATGAGTAAGGTTAATTTTAAGTGTCCTGGCTGCGGCCATAACTTGACTGTACGCAGCGGTGTTGAAATCAAGAGCGTAGACGATATTGAAGGCACCTCCTGTACTAACTG
>SKER01001823.1_pt1 | contig 11207 bp, 9 predicted proteins | sample 4826961 | NCBI WGS metagenome assembly SKER01 (sample SAMN11008804, study PRJNA524170) | human gut metagenome | biome: Human fecal sample; material: Feces; isolation source: fecal sample from pouch patient p47 | host: Homo sapiens | place: Israel: Tel-Aviv | collected 2016-11-16
GTGGGTGCCGCCGGCGGACCGGGCATGCGTGAGATGCTCACCCCCACCTCCGCCATCTGCGGCATGGGGCTTTCCACCAGCGTGGCGCTCATCACCGACGGCCGTTTTTCCGGCGCCTCCAAGGGCCCGTGCATTGGACACGTGAGCCCCGAAGCCGCAGCCGGCGGCCCCATCGCCCTTATTCACGAGGGCGACATGGTGACCGTCGACATCGAAGGCGGCAAGCTCGATGTCGACGTTTCGGACAAGGAGATGGCCGCTCGCCGCGCCTCCTTCACGGCACCCGCACCCAAGCACAATCACGGCGTGCTTGCCAAGTATGCAAAACTCGTTTCCAGCGCAGATAAGGGGGCGTATATCGGATGACGACACTCGAAGAAAAACTCGCGATGAGGAAGGCCGCCATCGAGGGCCGTCCGTTCGGTCCCGGCTCGAAAACCGAGCACGAGGGCAAGACCATGACCGGTGCCCAGGCTGTTATCGCCAGCCTTGAGGCCGAGGGCGTCGACACGCTCTTTGGCTACCCCGGCGGCCAGGCCATCAAGATTTACGACGCGCTGTACGACTCCAAGAAGATCCACCATGTGCTTGCCCGCCATGAGCAGGGTGCCACGCACATGGCAGACGGCTATGCCCGCGCTACCGGCAAGGTGGGCGTGGTGCTGGTCACCTCCGGCCCCGGCGCCACCAACACGGTGACGGGCATCGCCACCGCCTACATGGATTCCGTGCCCCTGGTAGTCATCACCGGCCAGGTTACGCGCGGTGTCATCGGCACCGACGCATTCCAAGAGTCCGATATCGTGGGCATCACCATGCCCGTGGTCAAGCACTCCTTCCTGCTCCAGTCCACCGATGATCTCACGCGTACGTTCCGCGAAGCATTCTATATCGCGAGCACCGGCCGCCCCGGCCCTGTCCTTATCGATATCCCGAGCGACCTGTCCAGCGCAGAGATGGTCTTCCATTACCCCGACAAGATCAGCCTGCCCAGCTACCGACCCACCTATAAGGGAAACGCCAAGCAAGTGCGCCAGGCCGTTACCTGCATCCAAGAATCCAAGCGTCCGCTCATCTACGCCGGCGGCGGCATCGTGACGAGCCACGCCTGTTCCGAGCTCACCGAACTTGCCGAGCGCATGCAGATCCCCGTGGTCACCTCGCTCATGGGCAAGGGTGCCATGCGCTGCTCCAACCCGCTGAACCTCGGTCCTGTGGGTATGCACGGCTCCAAGTACGCCAACATGGCCGTCACCGAGTGCGACCTGCTCATCGCCGTGGGCGCGCGCTTCTCCGACCGCGTGACCGGCAAGGTCGATGAGTTTGCTCCGCACGCCAAAATCATCCACATCGATATCGACCCGGCCGAGATCGGCAAGATCATCGACCCGGCTGTGCCCATCGTGGGCGATGCGAAGGTGGTGCTTGGCGCCATCAACGACCGCCTCGAGAAGACCGAGGCGCAACCCGTAGGTACCGAGTGGGTCAAGACCGTGTGCGAGTGGCGCGAGCGCTGGCCGCTTTACACCGAGGACTTCGAGGATTTCCCTGGTATGATCGCACCCGAAGTCGTGCTCTCCCACCTTTCCGACAAGCTCGATCCCGAGGCCTCCATCGTCACCACCGAGGTGGGCCAGCACCAGATGTGGGCGCACCAGAACATCCATCGCGAGCACGCGCGTACGTTCCTGTCGAGCGGTGGCCTGGGCACCATGGGCTTTGGCTTCCCCGCCGCCATTGGCGCCAAGATCGGTTGCCCCGAGGACGAGGTCGTCTGCATCGCAGGCGACGGCTCCTTCCAGATGAACTCACAGGAAATGGCCACCGCCGCCATCAACAAGGTGGGCGTCAAGGTGCTCATCATGGACAATCGCGCCCTAGGTATGGTTCACCAGTGGCAGCGCCTGTTCTACAACGAGCGCTACTCGTTCACCGAGCTCGACGCCAACCCCGATTTCGTCAAGCTCGCCGACGCCTACGGCTGGCAGGCCGCGCGCATCAGCAAGCCCAAGGAGATCGACGGGGCGCTCGACGCGATGCTCTCGGCAGAAGGCCCCTACCTGCTGGACGTTCAGATCCCCATCGATCAGACGGTCTACCCGATGGTCGCCCCCGGCGCGCCAATCGACGATATCATCGGCGCGCTCGACGTCACCCTTGGCGGCGTGCGTGTGAGCGAGAAGGGCTTCGGGCCCAAGAAGGGAGGCGAGTGAGCATGAAGCACATCTTGTCCGTTCTCGTCGAGAATAAAAGCGGCGTGCTCTCACGCGTCACCGGCATGATCTCGCGTCGCGGCTTCAATATCGAGTCCCTTACCGTCGCCCCTACCGAGGACGAAACGCTCTCGCGCATGACCATTATCGTGGAGGCAGACGAGGTGGGCTTTGAGCAGATCACCAAGCAGCTCCATAAGCTTGTGAGTGTCTTTAAGATTTCCGACCTCACCGAGGCCGATGCTATCGAGCGCGAGCTTGTGCTCTTCAAAGTGCTCGCCACGCCCGAGCGTCGCCACGAGATCATCGAAATCGCAAACGTCTTTCGTGCCAAAGTGGTCGACGTGGGCAAAAACACGCTCACCGTCGAAGCCACGGGAACCCCTTCCAAGCTCGACGCCATGGAAGACCTCTTTCGCGGTTACGGCATTCGCCAGCTCACACGCACCGGCAAGATCGCGATGTCCCGCGGGGCACACGACCACGACCTGTAATGCCTTGTGCGACGGCGCCGCGGCGCGGCCGCACACCCATTCATCGGTTTATCCGCCCGTCCGGCGAATAGATAGCCCTCACGGGCACACATGTCACACCTACCAACGATTCCTAAGGAGACAGACGACATGGCAGTAACGATTTACCACGAGCAGGATTGCGATCCCAGCATCATCCAGGGCAAGAAGGTCGCCATCATCGGATACGGCTCCCAGGGCCACGCTCATGCACTCAACCTCATGGACTCCGGCTGCGACGTGCGCGTCGGCCTGCGCGAGGGTTCCTCCTCTGCCGACAAGGCCCGCGAGGCAGGCCTTAAGGTGACCGACATGGCTACCGCCGCTAAGGAGGCCAACGTCATCATGGTCCTCACCCCCGACGAGACGCAGCCCGCCGTCTACAAGGAGTTTGTGGAGCCCAACCTGGAGGCCGGCGACACCCTGTGCTTTGCCCACGGCTTCAACATCCACTACGGCTACATCAAGGCTCCCGAGGACGTCAACGTCATCATGATCGCCCCCAAGGGCCCCGGTCACATCGTTCGTCGTCAGTACACCGAGGGCTCCGGTGTACCCGACCTGGCCTGCGTCTACCAGGACGCCACCGGCGACGCCTGGGATATCGCTCTCTCCTACGCTTGGGGTCTGGGCGGCGCCCGCTCCGGCATCATCAAGTCGACCTTCAAGGACGAGACCGAGGAGGATCTCTTTGGCGAGCAGGCCGTGCTCTGCGGCGGCCTCGTCGAGATGATCAAGGCTGGTTTTGAGACCCTGACCGAGGCTGGCTACCCCGAGGAGCTTGCTTACTTCGAGTGCTACCATGAGATGAAGATGATCGTCGACCTCATGTACGAGTCCGGCATCCACTTCATGAACTACTCCATCTCCAACACCGCCGAGTACGGCGAGTACTACGCCGGCCCGAAGGTCATCAACGAGCAGTCCCGCGAGGCCATGAAGGAGATCCTGCATCGCATCCAGAACGGCGACTTCGCCCGCGAGTTCGTCGCTGACTGCAAGAACGGCCACAAGTGGCTCTTCGAGCAGCGCGAGGCCATCAACAACCATGAGATCGAGAAGACCGGTGCCAAGATCCGCGGCATGTTCTCTTGGGTCAAGTCCGACGAGGCCGAATAACCCGAACGTTTCGGTTTTGGCCGTGTAGCCGTTCCAGGGTGCCTGCCATCCCGTGAATCGGTCTCCCTCAAGGGGCCGGGCATATTGCCCGGCCCCTTTGCTGTTTGCGGCAATGCTGAGGTCAAAGCCTATAGAGGAGCTGGCGGCGTTCGCGTTCGTTCGCCGTCGCGGTTTCGGAGCGCCTTGCGCATGCCGCGGCTGGCTGTCCAGGGCACCCCTCGCGCGTTTGTCGACGCAGTCGGTTTTCGCGCATTCGTTCGCGACTATCGGCCTTTCTCCGGATATTTGTATCTCGGATGCGCCGCGTCGACGTGCGTTGTGTAGTATGAAGGCATATGCGAACACAACACGAAGGGTGGTTTTAGCGCATGACGAAGAAGGTCCTGGTTACCGAGAAGCTGGCGCAGGCCGGTTTGGACCGCCTTGCGGAAAAGGGCTTGCAGGTCGATGTCAAGCTGAAGATGTCCACGGATGAGCTTATCGAGGCCATCCCCGACTACGATGCGCTTGTGGTGCGCTCCGCCACGCACGTCACGCGCGAGGTCATCGCCGCGGCTTCGAAGCTGCGCATCATCGGCCGTGCCGGCGTGGGCGTGGACAACGTCGATGTCGAGGCTGCGACCGAGGCCGGTATCATCGTGTGCAACGCCCCCACTTCCAATATCGTCTCCGCCGCCGAGCAGACCATGTGCCTCATGCTTGCCTGCGCGCGCAACACCGCCCAGGCCAACGCAAGCATGCATGCGGGGGAGTGGTCCCGCGGCAAGTTCTGCGGCAGCGAGCTGTATGAGAAGACGCTGGCCATCTTCGGCCTGGGCCGCATCGGCGGCCTGGTTGCCGAGCGCGCCCGTGCATTCGGCATGCACCTGGTGGGCTACGACCCGTACTGCAGCCCTGAGCGCGCCGAGCAGCTGGGCGTGGCTCTTTACGACAACATGGAGGAGCTTCTTCCCCTGGCAGATTTCATCACGGTGCATCTGCCGAAGACCGACGAGACCATCGGCATGTTCGGCCCCGAGCAGTACGCCGCAATGAAAGACGGCGTCATCCTGGTTAACGTGGCGCGCGGCGGCATCTACAACATCGATTCCCTGGCCGACTTCCTAGCGGCCGGCAAGATCGGCGCCGCGGGCATCGACGTGTTCGAGGACGAGCCCTGCACGCAAAGCCCGCTGCATGAATTCCCCAACGCCATCCTCACGCCCCATCTGGGCGCTTACACCTACGAGGCGCAAAGGCGCGCGGGCGTGCAGATCGCCGATTACATCGCTGCCGGCCTTGAGGGCAGCGTCGTGCCCACCGCGCTCAACATGGCGCCCGTGCCGCCCGAGGTCATGGACGCCGTGGGCCCGTACGTGCCCGCTTGCCAGATGATGGGCAGCATGCTCGCCCAGCTGGGCGGGGAAGTGCCCAAGCGCCTGTCGCTCACCGCGTCCGGCAAGGCAGCTCCCGCCGATGCCACCATCCTTATGGCCGGCACCCTTCAGGGCCTGCTTTCCTACAAGAACCTGGCAACGGTGGTCACGCCCGTCAACGCCGAGGCCGTCGCTCGTCGCCATGGCATCCGCGTGGACACCGGCGTGCACGCATCCGCCGGTGCGTACTCCTCTTCGGTGACGGTGGTCGCCGATGGCCGCGAGATCGGCTGCACGCTTTCCGGCGAGGATCAGCACGTGCGCCTCATCTCGCTGCTCGGCTACAAGGTTGACATCGCCCCTGGTCCGCAGGCGCTCATCTTCCAGTATGAGGACCGCCCCGGCCGCGTGGGCACCATCGGCTCCATCCTCGGCGACGCCGGCATCAACATCACCACCATGCAAATCGTCAACGATCCCGAGGCAGGCCAGGCCATCGTCTACATGAACATCGAAGGCGAACTTGATGACAGCGTGCTGGCCAAGCTGCGCGAGAACCTCGAGGACCTGAAGAACCTCTGGTACGTGAAGCTGTAGCCGAGCAACCGCATATCGTTATGCGCCCGCCGCGTGAAATCGCGGCGGGCGTTTTTGCGTTCAGGCGGCCGAAAGGGCTTTTGCGTTCAGGCTGCCAACGCTTGCTCGGGTCTCGTCAACCGGGGACCTTCTCATTCCGGCGGCAAAAGGGTCGCTTGCGTTTCATCCAATGATCGCGCCCTACAATACGAGGGTGTTCTCCGGATGCCTTTCCGCGTCCTGTTGACCCAATGCTCCTTCGCGTTTCGACATGCAAATTTCTCTGCATTGCATCTTGCGCTAGCGCCCGATGTTGCAAAAGCGTTACCGAATGCTCGATTCGGTCAAGATTTAACATGTGGGTAACTTGTTGAACGGAGTTTTAACTCGACCGTTGCGCTAGGTGTATTAGAATGGGTTGCGTTTTTGTTAACAGAGCTGAAAGGAACGGAAATGACGCGCAAGATCGCAATTTTCGACACAACGCTGCGCGACGGCGAACAATCGCCCGGCGCTTCCATGAACACCGAGGAAAAGCTTGTTGTGGCGCGTCAGCTGCTACGTTTGAACGTCGACGTCATCGAAGCGGGTTTCCCCATTTCCAGCCCCGGCGACTTCGAGAGCGTCCGCCGCATCGCCGAGTTGGCTGGCGATGACGCCACCGTCGTCGGCTTGACCCGTGCCGTGGCCAAGGACATCGACCGCGCCGCGGAGGCGTTGAAGTACGCCAAACGTCCGCGTATCCACACGGGCATCGGCGTCAGCCCCAGCCATATCCATGACAAGCTCCGCATCACCGAGGACCAGTGCATCGAGCGTGCGGTGGCCGCCGTCAAGCATGCGAAAAGCTATGTCGAGGACGTCCAGTTCTATGCCGAGGACGCCGGTCGTGCCGACTATGCGTTCCTGGCGAAGGTCATCCAGGCCGTCGTCGATGCCGGCGCAACCGTCGTGAACATCCCCGATACCACCGGTTACAGCCTGCCCGACGAGTTCGGCCGTCGCATCAGGTACCTCATGGAGAACGTTCGCGGCATCGAGAACGTCACCGTGTCGGTGCATTGTCACAACGATCTGGGCATGGCCACGGCCCTGTCGCTGGCGGGCGTTGAAAACGGCGCAACCCAGATCGAGTGCACCATCAACGGCCTGGGTGAGCGTGCGGGCAACACGGCTATGGAGGAAGTGGTCATGGGCATCAAGATGCACGGTCAGGAGCTTGACGCCCACACCGACATCAACACCCGCGAGTTCCTCAAGGCTTCCCGCCTGGTTTCGTCCATCACCGGCATCAACGTGCAGGTGAACAAGGCCATCGTCGGCGCCAACGCGTTCGCGCATTCCTCCGGCATCCATCAGGACGGCGTGCTGAAGAAGCGCGACACCTATGAGATCATCGATCCGGAAGAGGTCGGTGCCGGCAAGTCCCAGATCGTGCTCACCGCGCGTTCGGGCCATGCCGCGTTGAAGCACCGCCTGGAGGAGCTCGGCTACGAGCTTGACAAGGAGAAGCTCGACAAGATGTACGATGCCTTCCTTGATCTGGCGGACAAGAAGAAGGAGATCTACGACGAGGATCTCGAGTCGCTCATGAACGAGAGCCATCGCAACGAGGCTGCGCTGTATTCGCTGGAGTCCGTGCAGATCTCCTGCGGCTTCCCGCTCAAGCCCACGGCTACCGTCACGCTGCGCAATCCCGCCGACCAGGTCGTCACCGCGTGCGATTTCGGCACCGGCCCGATCGACGCCGTGTACAAGGCCGTTAACAAGATCGTGCAGGTGGACAACGATCTGACCGAGTTCTCGGTGCAGGCCGTCACGCGCGGCATCGACGCCTTGGGCGAGGTCACCATCCGCGTGACCGCTCCCGACGGCGAGGTGTACACGGGCCGCGGCGCCGATGGCGACATCGTCGTGTCCTCCACCAAGGCCTACCTGAACGCGTTGAACCGTCTTTTGAACGACAAAGCGGAGCATACGAAATAGCGTGCGGCAAACCATGATCGGCTAGCACGGAAAACGGCCTGCGAACGAATGGTTCGCAGGCCGTTTCGGTCTAGGGTATGCAGCGCGTATGAAGCCGACCATGCATGCTCAGGCCGCGTCGCGCTTCTTACGACCGGTCAAGCGATGCGCCGATCACAGCACGCGTCGCAGCTGTTGCTTTTTGATCTCGCTCTCAAGCGAGGAATGCACGATGTTCTGAAACGGCTTGACGTCTGCGGTTATATCGGCGCACGTGGGGTCGCACACCTTATGCTGGAGATAGGACAAGATCGCCCCCGTATAGAATTCCGACAAGAATCGGACGTTTCCCTCCGACAGATAGCGGTTCGACAGGATGAAGCGGATATCCGCCGCCATCGCGGGGACGTACAGGCGGTACAGGTAGGCCCGTAGGCTGTCGGGCCCGCTCATGCGCAACGTTTTGGCATAGTATGAACGGCGATACTGAAAGCATTCGGCAAGCATGTTGAAGAACACCGACCCGTCCAAGCTGCGCACGCCCACCTTCTTATGCACGTAATAGGGCAGGGAAGGGAAGGAATCGTCGCCCTCGGGCTCGAAGAGCAGGTCGTCGTCGGCGACATTGGCCTTCAACACATCGGCAAGATCGCGACGGAACACCCATCGGATCAGGTGCTCCTTGCTTTCGAAATGATAGTAGAATGTTTTGCGGTTCTTCCCGGATGCTGCGACGATGTCGGAAACAGAGATCTTCTCTATCGGCTGATGCTCTGCCAGCTCGATGAACGAGTTCCCCAAAAGCCCCATAGTGTCTAACGAACCCATGGTGTGCATCCTTTCCTCGAAGCAACCGTCAAAACGCCGATAGGCCTTTTATACGTTCTCTCTAGCTGGTTTGCAGTATACAACAGATGGACAACGGGCAACAAATGGGGGGTTAAAGAAATAGCGTACCTCCGTGCGATGTTTCGAGTAAAAAATCTGCAGTATGCAGAATATGCCCAGGTCAGACAAATTATGAACGGAAGTTATCAGTTCACCCTCAATTTAATAGGTATTCACTATGACAGGCCAAAATGGGTAAAAAACACTCAAAACAGCGATAGTGACCGGTTCCGGGTGTTTTGCAAGCGCGTATAGTTCAGCTCAAGGAAACCGGGCAAATCCCGGAGGTCCGGCAAAACTCGAGCCAAGGAGAGAAGATGGACTTCAATTTGACCGATGAGCAGCAGATGCTGCTCGAGAGCGTGGATGAGTTCTGCGAGCGCTACTTCACCGAGGACGTCGTGAAGAAGATGTACGAGGATCACGGCATGCCGCAGGAGATCGCCGAGGCTTATCGCGACGCTGGTTTCGGTTTGATGGGCATTCCCGAGGAGTACGGCGGAATCCCGATGGATCGCGTGACCATCGGTCTGATGATCGAGCGCCTGTACCAGAAGAGCGGCTGCATGCACATCCTGTATCAGAACTCCCTGTCCATGTTCGACATCATGGAGTTCGGTACCGAGGCTCAGAAGCAGGAGGCCATGGACCATTACATGGAGACCGGCTGGCCGATCGCTTCCCTTTCCATCTCCGAGCCCGGCGCCGGTTCCGACAACCGCTCCATGACCACGGTCGCCAAGAAGCAGGCTGACGGCACCTATAAGCTGTCCGGCCAGAAGACGTGGGTGACCATGGGCGAGAAGCTGCCTTACACCATCGTCGTCGCCAAGGACGAGGACCCCAGCCACGACAACGGCAACATGTCCCTGTGGTTCGTCAAGATGGACACCCCCGGCGTCTCCACCGCTCCGCTGCACAAGATCGGCCAGCAGTGCATCCCGTTCTGCGAGGTGTACCTGGACGACGTCGTCCTCACCGAGGATCAGCGCATGGGCGAGCCGGGCAAGGGCTTCATGATGCTCATGAAGAACTTCGAGGTCGAGCGTTCCTACATCGTCGCCGAGCAGGTCGGCCTGGCCCAGGCAGCTCTCGAGGACGCCGCCAAGTACGCTAACCAGCGTATCGCCTTCGGCAAGCCGATCACACGCCTGCAGATGATCCAGGAGCTGCTCGCCGACATGGAGATCAAGGTCCAGAACACCCGCAACATGCTGTACAAGACGCTGTGGATGATGGACAACGATCAGCCCGTCCAGCTCGAGTCCGCCATGCTGAAGCGCTATGGCTGCAAAGCATGCTGGGAGGTTGCCGATTCCGCCCTGCAGATCTACGCCGGCCTGGGCTACACCACCGAGGTCCGCGTCGGCCGTCTGTGGGCCGACATGCGCGGCAACATGTTCGGCGGCGGCACCCATGAGGTCATGGCATACATCGCTGGCCGTCAGGTTGCCAAGAAGTACGCTGAATAAGCATCGCTTGTTTCATCGGGGCGCCCGCGCAATCGGTTGCCGGCCGCCCCGTTTCCCCATCGTGGCATAACGCTCGTTGCTATACGGGCTGCATGTATCGTTTAAGTCTTACGAAAGGACGGATTCCATGAGGATCGCAGTGGCTTTCAAGGCCGTTCCCGACGCCCAGGACGTTCAGGTTGCGGGCGACCGCACGCTGGACTTCTCCAAGGCGAAGCTGACCATCTCCGAGTACGACAAGAACGCCCTGGAGCTGGGCGCTCAGCTGGCCGATGAGGCCGTCGCCATCACCGTGGGCGGCAAGGACATCGACAACTCCAAGCTCAAGAAGGACGTCATGGCTCGCGGTATGGGCCATCTGTACATGGCCGCCGACGACGCCCTGGCCGACCTGGATGCAGCCGCCACGGCTGCCGCCCTGGCAGACGTGCTGGCCAAGGCCGGCGACGTGGACGCCGTCATCTGCGGCGACGGTTCCGCCGACAACTACCTGCAGCAGGTCGACGTGCAGCTGGCCGAGAAGCTCGGCTGGCCCGTCGTGACCGCCGCTTGCAAGGTCGAGGTCAACGGCTCCACCGCCGTCGTCACCCGCGCCCTCGAGGATTGCACCGAGGTCGTCGAGGTCGAGCTGCCCGCCGTCATCTCCGTCACGCCCGATGTCGCCGAGCCGCGCATCCCGGGCATGAAGGACATCCTGGCCGCCGGCAAGAAGCCGATGGACGTCGCCGGCGCCGACAACGCCCCGGCCGCCGCTCTGACCACGGTCGAGTGCCTGGCCCCTGAGCAGGTTGCCCGCAAGCAGGAGATCGTCGACGCTGCCGACGACGGCGCCATCGAGAAGCTGGCCGCCGCTGTCAAGGCCGCTCTGTAATCGGAAAGGTGAGGTGTCTTATATGAAGGCATTGGTTATCGCTGAGCACGCAGACGTCGCCCGTGAGCTGGCTGGCGGTGCTCGTGAGCTGGGCGCCGACGAGGTGTCCCTGGTTTGCTTCGGCGGCGCCGTCGAGGGTGCTTCCGACAAGGTCCTGAATGTTGCCGTGCCGGCTGGCGCGCTGGTCGACGATGCCGCTTACGCGCTGGTCGACGCCGCTACCGCCGCTGACGGGG
>SKER01002692.1_pt1 | contig 11206 bp, 14 predicted proteins | sample 4826961 | NCBI WGS metagenome assembly SKER01 (sample SAMN11008804, study PRJNA524170) | human gut metagenome | biome: Human fecal sample; material: Feces; isolation source: fecal sample from pouch patient p47 | host: Homo sapiens | place: Israel: Tel-Aviv | collected 2016-11-16
CCGGCAAACAATGGGGCACCACTGGTACTTGATATGAGCAATATTCCAAATCCAGATGATTTCGATGAAGGAGCTGTCTGGTAAGAAGAGGAGGAGTCGGATGAAACGCTATATATGTGACGGAATCGTCAAGGGTGCGACTCACGTAAGAAATCAAATGCCTTGCCAGGACAATAAACGAATCGTAGAAATATCAGATAAAATTGCGATCGTCGCAGTTGCAGACGGTCATGGAAGTTCCAAATGTCCCAGAAGTGACAGAGGTTCCATGATTGCTGTTAATTCTTTTTATGAAGTCATGAAGAACTACCTGAAAGTTTATGAAGAAGATGAAGCAGGACTTTCTAATCTGATCACTTTTCTTAACCGGGAAGGTGATATGCGGTTTGCCCAGGATGTATGTGAAGAATGGCAGGCAAGGGTGAAACAGTCTTTTTATAAAAATAAAGTAGAAGGAATGACTGATGAGGATGGAAATATTAAGTGGCCGTCCGTATTTTCTCTGTATGGAACGACCCTGCTGGGAATGCTGGTGACTGACAGCTTTGTATTTTCCTTCCAGATCGGAGACGGAGATATCAGCGTTGTGACAAAAGAAGAAGTTGAACCACTGGTAGAACCGGAGAAATTCCTTGGAACAGAAACACACTCCCTGTCAAAACCGGATGCCTGGAGAAAAGCAGTGGCATCGGTACGGAGACGGGAAATGGAGAGCGAAGAACCGTATATGTATATCCTTTCCACAGATGGATTTGCCAATAGCTATACTTCAGATGAAGAGTATCAGAAGACATGTAAGGATTATCTGCAGATGCTTCAGGAGCATGGAGCAGATGCGGTGCAGGCGAATCTGAAGAACTGGCTGACGGAGACCAGTGAGCTTGGGTGTGGGGATGATATTACTGTTGTTATGGTGTATTTTGGAAAGTAGAGGAAATTGTCTATGGGTGTTAGCTTAAGTAAAGTGATGGGGGCAATTAATGGAAGGTGTGAAAATAGGGCAAAATTAAAAGCTGTTATGCTCGATTTATATCCAACTGAGATAAAGGACATTAATATACTTTTATCTGTTTATGAAACAGGCATTCCTGATAAATTAAAAATAGAAAAGAAAATTGATGAAACACAGTACATGACGTATGTGAATAGAATTGTTGATGAATATGGAATGCAAGAAATGAAGGCAATGGAAGGGCTTAATGCTTGGATTGGCTTATATATTGGGAATGATATAGGGGAAGAATATAGTCAGAATCTTTTGAAGCGGAAAATATCTGCAAAACAAAAAATGACAATAAGTTGTCAGAATGAAAATGATGTTAAAAAGAACGGAAACATTGTGTTATATGATAAATCTGTTTATGTGGAATATCGAGGTTTTTATAAAGAGTCTGATAATAAGTTAATCGTTAACTTATATATAGAAAATAATTCTGAAAAAGAAATAGCTGTATCTTTAGATAATTTTTTAATTAATAGATACAATATTTCATTAGGTAATGGGTGGTGTAAAATAATTTCTCATAGTAGATATTTAGCATCAGCAAATTATGATTTTCTAGTGGATGTGGAAGATTTAGACTTATATCATATTTCTTCTGTTGAGGAATTAGATTTTACATTGCAGATAGGGACAGATTTTTGTGAATGGGATATAGATCAAAAAAATATTCATATACCGTTTGAAAAAGCATGTTCAATCAAGCAACTTTTAAAAGAATAGAGAAGTAATAAAATGATGGTAGATCGTTATTATTATCAGCAATTAAATAAAGAAGAACAGGAGATTTACAGAGTATTTTATTATGGAGTAATGGATTATAAAAGTATTATTCCAATTCCTGAAAGTGGAGTGTTGAATCAAGCAATATTTGAAAAAATATTTCAAGCAATAACTAGAGACAATCCTCTAATTTATTTTTTAAATCAATCATCATGCAACATTGCAATGGATGCGATGGGACATGTTGCAATCTGCCCGCAGTATTTTTTTACGAAAGAGAAGGTAAAAGAATATAATCGGAAAATAGAAAAAGTGGTGAATGGACTTGTAGGACAACTGCGTCTGCCTGAATGTAATGATTATGAAAAAGAACTTCGGGTGCACGACTGGATTTGTCAGAATGTTGCGTATGATTATGAAGGAATGGATAAGAATAAAGTGTCCAGAGTGATTGCTTCTCATAATATCCTTGGTGTTTTTGCATATCATAAAGCTCAGTGCGAAGGAATTGCAAAGGCAGTGAAAGTTCTTTTAAATGCGGTTGATGTGAAATGTATTGTTGTGACCGGCGATTCAGTAAAAAGCGGGCGGAGTGTGCCACATGCATGGAATATTGTGGATATTGGAACAGAACCATATCAGTTGGATGTTACTTGGGATATAGGTGCAATGGGACAGAGCAAGCATCATATCGCACATGATTACTTTAATCTGACAGACGAGTTAATGAATCAGGATCACAAAACGGATAGCCGCTTACCGGAATGCAAAAGTAAAAAGGCGAATTATTATGTGCAGCGAGGATGCTCTTTTCAGATGAGACATCGGCTTATGGCATATATAGACAGGTTGATTGAGCAGAATGAACGGATATATGAATTTCGTGCAGAAGGCAGACTGAATAAAATTGCCATAGAGAAGGAAGTTTCTGATCATATTGTACAGAGATTCCATGAGCAGGGAAGAAGTAGCGTTGGAATAAAAACGTGTTCTAACAGGGAACTTGGAATATACCGTATCGAAATATCTTGAAGAGGGTAAAGATATGCTAGAGTTAGAGAGTTACGAAATTGAATTCTTCTTATGTACGTTGTTGGCTCAATATATACTTTTCAAATTTAGGAAAAATCATAATCACGGATCAAATATAGAGCAATTAAAAAGTATTAAGAATATCGAGGAAAAGAATGAGTAAATATGATGAAGCAAATATAGATAAAATAATAAAACCAATAAATATTCCAGGGATAAATGCGGCATTATCACAATTTGCAGGAATATATGATTCAAAGATGATGAAAGAAGTTTCAGATATTGCGAGAAATTCGATATTGACAGAAACACAGAAAATGTTTAAACCATTACATATGGAATCGCTCAGTATGATGAGAAATTTAATGACAAATCAAACTGCGTGGATGAAAAAATATGATTTTACAGAAATCAAAAGTTTTACAGAGAATATGAGTAATGCATTAGGAGTGAATAATTATAATATCGGTGGAGCTGTTAGAGCATTAAATGAAATGGTGGAACCACTAAAGATATCAGCAAATCTTTTAAAGATAAATGAGATATCAGCAAGTATTTCGGGCTTATCGACAATAATGCAAGAAGCTGGCAGTGCATCTTTTATTTCTCAGAGTTTGAAAAATAACTCTGCTTTTTCTGCCTTATCAGAAAAAGCATTGGAAAATATAAATATAAATTTACTAGGAAGAGTTACAGATCAAGTTTTTTCTGAATCCGAAGAATGGAATATTGATACAGTGTCAGAAACTATTGCAATGGAATATGAAAAAGCAACGGATATTTCTTCGAATAAAGAGAATCAGAATTTACCAATAACTGAAAAGCGAAAGATAGATGCAAAAGAAATACGAGAATGGTTGAGTTTTATTATGACAATCATATCATTTGTTATGGGAATTACGAATTCTTCAGCAACAACGATAAATAATTACAATTATACACAACAGGTTAATAATTATTATGTTGTCGGTATGGGATATGATGTAAAGAAGCTAAATACGACTAAATATAGAATCATTAATAGAGAATCCATTGTACGTCTGAAACATGACTGTCATTCGATTGTAATTGAAAAACTTGAGGAAGGGCAAGTTGTTAGAATTATAGATAAATATAAAAAGTGGAGACAGATTATTTGGGAAAATGAAGACGGCGAAGAATGCATGGGCTGGATTCAAAATTATAAATTAACTGAGTTTAAAATACCTAGAAATAAATGATGATTTTTTATGAAATAGAATCTATATATGAAAAGGAAGTATTATGTGCGGCAGATATTATATTGATTCTGACATGGCAGTTGAAATTGAAAAAGTAGTGAATGACATAGATCAGCGAATCCGACATAAGCATTTCATAGGCGATATCCGTCCGACAAATGTTGCACCTGTCATTGAAAAATCAGAGCATGGAATGAAACTGGATATTTGCAGATGGGGATATCCGTTGTCACAGGGAAAGAATACGGTCATCAATGCAAGGGCGGAATCAGTTATGGACAAACCGGTTTTTCGGAATGGAATTCAATATCATCGTATTCTGATCCCGGCAAGTGGATTTTATGAATGGAATCGTTTAAAAGAGAAAAATACATTTTCTAGATATGATGCATCGATATTGTACATGGCTGGATTCTGTGATTGGTTTGAAAATGAACTACGATTTGTAATTTTAACTACAGCAGCAAATGAATCTATGAGAAAAGTACATGACCGTATGCCGGTGATACTGGAAAAAGAACAACTGTCAGATTGGTTTGATGACAGAAAAATGGAACAGATTCTGCATCAGGTACCGGTTCAATTAAAACGAGAGACAGAATACGAGCAACAGAGTTTATTTTTATAATGATTCAGAAAAGAGATTGAAAAATGTAAATATTTGTTGATGCAGATGCCTGTCCAGTAGTGAGAAAAAAAGAAAATTTATTAAGTAATTAATTAAATAAAAAAGCGAGAAAAGGCGGTGTAATTTCACTGCTTTTTTGTTTTGAAAATGAAAATATGTAGAGCTATATCAGTTTTTGATTTGCCACCGGAAAATTAAACTGAAAGTTTAATGACACATGACGAAGAAAGGAATATCCTTATTTTATCATTTGCGTGAGGTGTTAAGATGAAGTTTGAAAAGATCAGTCAAGAAGATAGAGAAAAATTAGAAAGAAGGCTCTACAAAACAATTGTAGAAGAATTTAGAACAGAAAAGATAAAAGAAGGATATTATAAATATATTGTTAGTTTACAGGGATTTAAGTTTGTAACTGATATAACGGACAATGAATTAAAAGAATCCATAAGTATAGCGGTTGATACGATGGAGGAATTGAAGAAAATAAATAATAACGATGGAATGAATAAAAAGAAATTGAAAGAAATACAAGATAAGGAGCATAGAGGAGAACCTTTTGAAACATTAAATATATGGAATGCAATAGCAACGGAACAATTAAAAGAGCTGCTTAAAAGAGCATGTGAAGTACAGAGAGTTGCTGGTGCATGGGCAGCGCTGATTGCGGTGCCAACAGTGATGAGTGCGATTGATATTGTTTATGAAACGGAAGTAGATGAGTTTGATAACGAGGAATTATATACACAAGGGGCATATTTTATCCTCAGAGCAATTATGAAAATGCATGGGACTGAAATATAAAGAAAAGAGAATAGTAAAATGAGATCAGTGTTTAATAAAAGTGAATATGGAAGATTGAGGCATAGACCTGTTAGGATTATTCAATTGTTTATGGGTGATATAAAATGCTGCATAGAAAGAATAACAAAAGGATATTGCTCAAAAGATGTGGATAATATAGACATTTGGTTTTTAAACATTGTTCCGGATATGTTGCAAAGTCTAATGGACAAAAAAATAGGTGTTCCAAAAGAGATTTATGATAATTATGAAAATGTGGAAAATGGAATAGAAGTAGCAGCTGATGAATGGAAAAAGATTTTGGAGTTTAGAGAAGCAGACGAGGAAAAGTGTAGTAAATGTAATGTTTTAGAAGATCAAGACGAGGAGCAATATTTATTGAAAGAGAAAGAAATCGCTACATATAGAGAAGAGTGTAAGAATGCTGCATTTACACAGCTCTCTAAATATTTTTTTGATTTGTGGATATAAAAAGAAAGGAATAGTTTACAGAGTATTTTAGTACATGTGTAAGACGTCCTCTGTTGTAGAAAGACAACAGGGGGCGTCTTATACATTATTATTTATTTTTTTCGATTACCGGGATCGGAATGCGGGAAGGAATATAACTGTTTGTGTGTTTTACATAAATAAACAGTCGATCGTACATATGATATGTCGCAAATAATAAGTGATATTTGGATGAAAGATAGCGTTGCCCGCCAGTAAGATAGAATAGCGGGATAGCAATAGAATTTGATCTGGAGTCAGGATAAACAGCCAAAGTTTTTGCGGAAGCCAAAGGTTTCACATAAATAATGTCTGTAATATCTGGGAAACCGTGGATTTGAATTAAATGATTTTGTGTGGGTGTAAAAAAATGAGTTTTCTGCATTGTTTTGAGTCTCCTTTTTTAGAAAATTAAATTTAAATTGTTACATTAATAGTGTGTATTATTTAGTAAAAATGTTGGATTTGTGGACAAAATTAGAGGATTCAGACGTGTGGAGATAAAAAATTTTGTCCACAAATTTGCAAGAAATGTAAAAGTAAGGGACAATATATGTAAATACGAAGGAAAAAGTTTGTAACTTGTTGGTTTACAAGGGTATAAATAGAACGGCAATATAGTATACTAAAAGTTTAATGACTATAGAGGTAGAAGGTGTTAAATTATATTTGCAGTTTAAAATCCTTGTACAAGAAAAGGAGGTTAAATTATGGATGCACCATTAGTAAACGCGATAGAAACAGGAAAGAATATTAAGCGACTGAGAGAAGAAAAAGGGATTACAGTAAGGGAACTTCAGAAAATTTTCGGGTTCGATACCCCACAGGCAGTTTATCGCTGGCAAAGAGGAGAAACCCTTCCTTGCTTGGATAATTTGTTAGTATTGGCAAAAATTTTAGATGTGCAGGTAGAGGACCTTATTATTCAGAATCGAAATGAAAACGAATAGGTGTACATATGAAGAAAGAATATAAGTTAGTGGGAAAAGTTACAATCCCAGAGAAGAAACGTAAGGAAGTAAAAAGTATAATACAAAAAATTTTATATATGGGTGGAATAAGAGAAAAAGAAATCATAGAAATTGATGGCTGGCAATGCATAACGGCTGGAATACCAAAGTGGAATTTGCGAGAGGTTATTAATTTTAACTATAATAAGTTTACTAATACGAGTTATGAAGCAGGTCGGTTATATTTAAAATCTGGATCGATAAAAAATCCATGTAATCATGATAAGGAATATGATTTTGTTATGAATTTAATCCGAGTTGTATTAGAGAGTTATTCGACAACGCCGTGTTATTTGTGCTGTGATAATATACCATGCTTCATTGAGGATTATACACGGGTAATAAAAGGAATGTTGGGGAAACAACTCTCTTTTCCAAATAGAAATAAAATGTGGAAGATGTATTACGTTTTACACAAAAATGGTTGTGACAATATAACAGCAAGAGAAATTTTAGAGACAGCAAGAACTACAGAGGTAGAGGAGTCGACAGTAGGACATTTTCTTACAGTATTTTGCGTGGGAAGTTATGAACCTATTGTTCCAAGAAATTTTTGCAGAATAGATAAGAAAGAATTTGGAAACAGCTTTACACTTAATATTTTAGAAAATATTCGACAGTCTATAGAAGAATTGATAAATACAGAAGGAAAAGAAGAAGTTCTTGAATTCTTGAAAAATCTTCTGGGGAAAAAATATGCACAACGGAAACAATTTGCAGAAGAAGATAATTTATATGGAACAGTTGCAGCGGGATCTTTATATTTACTTCCAGCGATGCTTGGAAAGGCCTATTCTTTAATTACGGGAGAAGAATTCTGGAAAACTTGGGAAAAATTGGATTTGGGAACAGGCTATGAAGATATAATCAGGCCGAAAAATGATGTATCACCAATAAAGGGTGCAGAAGAGGATATAGAATTCTACAGAGCATTGGGAAAGCAGAATGAAGATGAATTGATGCGATACAAAGGAGATAAAGAATTAATGCTTTCTGATAATATGCAAAATGCTATTGAGAGATGGAAGAGAGCCTATGGACAAGTTACGGAAAAAGAAATTAAGAAGTTGGAAATGGAAAAAGCATTGAAAAAGTTATTGGAAGATTTTTTTTATGTATGGAACTTGCGGGTATTGGATACGGCATTTGTTAGAGAATTCCTAAAACATAAAAATGATGACAGATATAAACGTGCAATGATAGTGCTAATTGAATTAATAGATAAAGAAACAAAATATTTTGTAGAATTAACAAAAAGAGAAGCAAATATATGGATGATAAGAGAAATTAGAGATGCAGATGAAATGATAGAGATAAACGCATATCTTGGAATGCTTCGAAATCATTTGCGTCGGAAAGAAATCCTTGGCTTTTAAGGAGGTTGCTTAAATGGGGACATATGTGTGGTATTCAGGTGTGGCAGACTATCCACCAGAAAAAAGAAAAAGAATAAAAGAAAATATTCTTAAGATACTAGATGCAGGCGGTATGATGCAAGTTGAATCAGTAAAAAATAACAATCAGGAATTATATGTTTTGTGCAAGCCAGAAAAAGATCAAAATAATAGAATATTGTGGAATTTTAACTATTATGAAGATGATATGTGGGAAACAGCAAGTTTGGATTGTAATAATTTACAGATTTATTCTAATAAAGTTGGAAATGCGGAGTACAAAGATGTAATGTTAGCATTATACATGTTAGAAGAATTGGAAGATAGCGGAATTGGATTCACAGAGTGCAATGGAGATGTTGTATCGGAAGAAAAATATGTCGGATGGATTAATCAGATCCTTGGGACTAACTATAGTTTTAGAAAAAGATTTAATTTATGGGAAAATGCGGAATGGTATGTTGAAAATGAAAACTATGAAGAAATGTACATAAGCATGGAAGAATTTCTAAATCTTATACCAGTGAATTTACGGTATGCTGCTGGAGGAACAGAATTGGCAGATCTCATGTGGATTATTAATGGTACATCGAGCTTGTTGCCAAGAGATTTAGATCCGGATAGTTATGCATATGATGTTTGGAAATGTCAGAGGGCAATACAAGAAATTTTTATTAAAAACCTGGAAGATGAAGAAGAAAAAATATTAAGTTTGTTACAGATGCCGCGAAATCGGCGGAGATCAATTGAGGATTCGGATATGAAAAAACTGGCAAAATTTACACTTTTTTTGCCTGCAAGAATTGTATTGTTTTTATATACAGAATTTACAGGAGATAATTTCTGGGAGATTTGGAGAGCTGAAAAAAATGATCTGTATCATGACGAAAAAATGAAAAAGTATGCAAGTAAAGAATTAGAACTCTACAGAAAGATTTTCATTGAAGGCCCAATTTCTCCAGTTACAACATCGAAATTTTTACGCCAAGATGACTATTTTACATTTTGGGAGACGCCTTCAGAACTTGTTGGAGAAGAAAACTACTATATATCAGATTGGGACCGGCTATATTGGTGGGGAAAAATAGAAGATGTAGAAATAACGGAAGAGATAGATATATGGTTAAAAATTCTTGTGAAAGAATACGAAATGATATTGAAAGACAAAGAACTGGAGACAGAGGACGCATTTTCAGAGCATATATTTAATACTATGGAATGTTTAAATACACTCTATGGAAGAATTTATTTGTTCAAAGAACTTTATTGTGAATTCTTAAATAATTCGTATGAAATAAGATTCCAGGCTATATTAGATTTATTGGATAAATTTGGAGAAAAGAATAAAGAAATAGGAGAAATATATAAAAAGTACGGAAACAGGGAGTGGTGTTTGTTAAGTAAGAATTTAAAATGTAATAGGGGAAGAATGGAAATAAAACGGATAATTGGCGTGATGGCAAATAAAGAATTAAGAAAGAAATATTTCGGATTTTAAGAGTACATAGGCGGATACGGAGATTGTATTCGCCTTTATCATATTAAAGTGTGCAGGAAAAGTTGTCGGTAGTAAGTTTTCAGTAACACTGTGCGTTCAAAAGAAGCTGCCAGTGGAGGGTTCTGCAGATAAATGTATATGGGTGGAATTTGTAGATAAATGCGAAGGCAAGAGGAGAAACAATGCGATTTAGAAATTTAGCGGAAGAAATGACAGAAAAAGATTTAAAAGAAGTATTGGAAATAATATATCCAGATACTATCTTTTCTGGATACAAAAGAATGGAAAGAGAAATAAAGATTTTTTTTAAACTGCATGGAAAGATTAGGTCTTGTGTATTGATGGCAGATCAGGTTGTCGATATGCCAAGCGGCATGAGGTTGGATAATAATACGCAATATGAGTTTCAAAAGTATATGGTTGCTCATGGATATAGTGAATTATGGTTGAATAACAAGTATACAGAATAAAAGTGTAATGATAATAATTTTGATTATGAATTCAATGGAAAATAATAAAAGCAATCTTGGATCTGACAGAAAAAGAATTATGTCAGGCTCATAATTTGCAGAAGATGTATAAGGCAGGTGCATTTAATGGATAATTATGAAATTATTACACTTCCGGCGGGTGAAAATATTCGGAATGCCATAGAAGAAATTATGTTAAGTCAAATGGTACATATTTAACCTAATAGCTACATTATTTAATAAGGACTCATATAAAATAGAAAAGGTATATGTTCCTTGACAAACGCATTTGGCAAGGCTATGATATACCCAGTGATCGCACTATGGAAACTTGAGAAGCCCGTAGTCCGAAGGGCTCCCTTGGGAGCTTTTCGTTATTTATATGGTAAGAATGATCTTTATGCACAAGTTATTATCTTGAAGTTACTCTTGGCAGATGAAGATTTTCGCATGTTCTTTCATGATTTAAAAATGTGTTTCAAAAAGCATCCGATACATAAAGAGATACTTGAGAAAATGAGATTCCCGAAGAACTGGGAACGGATTGGGAGAATTAAGAAATATACGAAGTCAGAAATAAAGCCGAGTGTAAAACACAGGAAAAACCAGTTGGGAAAAAGTTGTACAAAAGTTGTACAATAAGAGCAGAGATGTCGCAAACCTCCTTTCTGTGGGCGTTTCCGCGTTCCCGAAAAGGTTCGATTCCGGTCTGCGGCATTAAGTAAAAATGGGAGAAACGTTGAAATTACAGCGTTTCTCTTATTTTTGTTTCAAAAAGCTTGAATACATTTGATCACTTTATGATAAAATACCGAGATTCCGATTTTCTATTAAATTTTCTCGAAAAATATTGACCTTCAAGTTACTTGATCGTTTACATTATAAGCAAGAAAAAGAAGTTTCTCGCAATGAAAGCGAGGCAAGTGTAAAGATTAAGTAGA
>SKER01002027.1_pt1 | contig 11192 bp, 10 predicted proteins | sample 4826961 | NCBI WGS metagenome assembly SKER01 (sample SAMN11008804, study PRJNA524170) | human gut metagenome | biome: Human fecal sample; material: Feces; isolation source: fecal sample from pouch patient p47 | host: Homo sapiens | place: Israel: Tel-Aviv | collected 2016-11-16
ATGTTATTCTGTATAAAAACATTATATTTATTATCAAATAAATACATATCTTACCCTTTCTTAGATTAACTTTTTTAAACTATTAAAGACAGCACCATCATAGTTTTTTAAACAGAGGGTTGCTGTCTTTAATAAAAATTATGAAGCACTACATACACAACTGATTAGGCTAGCAAATGAATTTGTTGCTACTTCTGTAGATTTCTTTTGTAACTCAAGTAAACGCATTTTTAATTCCCCCTTTCTTTATTTGTCTATATTCTACCACTATGTTTTATATATGTAAAGCATTATATTTCATAAACATAGAACATTATTTGAAGTTTCCTTATATTCCAACATTTATAGTAATTTTTTCTACTAAAAAATACTCAAAATTCAAGTATGGCTTACAAACTTAATAGTAAAAGATTTTGTTTACTACCACATTTACCTTTTTAACACTATTACTATTTTTCGATACATTAAGCTTATTAAAAACAATAAAAAAGACTTAGAATCATGTTAACAATAACCTTAATTCTAAATCCTTTTATTATTTATCTTCTAACTATATTTAAGATAGATACTTAAATTATATTACTGTTTTTCAAAAGTTCCGTCTGCTACACGAAAATCACTGTTAACAGTTTCAATTGAATTAAATTGAATCTTTAAATATTTTACTTCTTTTTCATCTTTTCCAGGTAATTCAGCTTTAGCACTCGCTGCACTAGAAACCTTTAATTTGACGTATTTCCCAGCGATTTTCCAAGTTCCATCTCTAGATTCGTCTTTATTATTTGTTACTTCTAGTGTTTTATCGCTATTGAAAACGATAGTTGAATCGTGTTTACTATCATACCAAGTACCAATAATTTGCTTCTCTGGTCCTGAATTTTGATTCAAGAAAAAGAATACTCCACCGGCAACCGCAAGTACTAAAACAACTAAAGCAATAATTTTTTTCATTATTTTTCCTCCTATAAATATCTAAAGATATTTATTATTTTTTTCATATACCTAGTTTCACCAAAATCATTAGTAAAAAATCAAATTTTGAATGATAAACTTTTATTCATTACTACAATAAGAAATACTTACCAGCTTTTATTAATCACGATGTTTCCGTGATACTGAAATACCAAAACTACAAAGAACAATTCCCATTGCAAACACTAACCAATTCTCAATTGAACCTGTATTAGGCAAGGCTCTATTTGCAGCATATTTAGCTTGATTTCTAGCATAGCTATATACTCGTTCGTTAGAAGTATTTTCTGGTATACTCTTTTCTAACGTAGGATTCAGAGAAATCATCCTGTGATCTACTTTTTCGTTATAGATTTCGCTTTGTCTTGTACGAGTATTTAAATAGGCTTCCCTAACTGCCTCATATTGTGCATTTGCATCCAATTGATCTTGTAGAAGTGTTTTAAGTTTAGCTTCCTCTCTTGCTACATTCTCAAGTGCTAAACGGTGCTCTTCAACTGCATTGTCATATGCTTCTTTTGCTTTCTCCAAATATACATCAGCATTTTCAAGACGATCTAAAAGTGTTTCTAAAGCAACTAAGTTAGTCTTTAATTTAGAAATTTCATCCTTAATTTGACTTTCTTTAGCTTTTAACTCTTCAACTTTATTCTGACGTTTTCTGAGTTCTGCTTCATCAGTAGCTTTTTCAGCTTTAAGATCTGAAAGAACTTTAAGTTCTTTATCCAATTCTGCACGCGCATCTGCTAAAGCTTTTTGTTTTGTTTGAATATCTGCATTTAAATTTTCAACCGCTGTTTGTGCTTTTGCATAACGAGTCTTGGCAGCAATCAATTTTTGAGAAGCCTCATCTAAATTCTTTTGTGCAAGAGGTGTCTTATCTGAGATTGAGTTTAATCTTGCAATCGTTTGACGCGTAGTATTTAAGGCTGCCAAATGTTTTTTATGAATTTTTGTGACTTCATCTAAATTGTTTCTTGCTGTCTTATCTGCTACTCTTGCTTTTTCAAGCTCCTCTTTTGCAGTTTCTAATGTTTTTTGCTTAACTTTAAGGTCTGCATTTAAGTTATCCAAAGCTGTTTGGGCTTTGATATATCTTGTTTCAGCTTCTTCTTTTAGTTGTTTCGCATTGTCGTATTTCTTTTGCGCGCTTGGTGTTTGATCAGGAACTGACATTAATTCTGCTACTTGTTTTTGAGTTTGTTTCAGATTTTGATTCGCATTTTGATTTTCTACTTTTGCTTTTTCAAGATCAGATTTAGCTTTTACTTCTGCTGTTGTAGCCTGGTCTAAATTATCTTTTGCATTTGCCAAAGCTTGACGCTTGCTTTGAATATCAGCATTTAATTGATCGAGTGCATCTTGAGCCTTATTAAATTGGATTTGTGCTTCATTATAATTTTGTGTAGCGATTTCCAATTTAGAGGTAGCTGCAGGTGTTTGGTCAGGAGTAGCTTGCAAAGCATCTAATTTTGCTGTCGTTTCTTTGAGAGCTTTTGTACTTGAATCGTTTTCTGATTTAGCTATTTCCAAACGATTCTGTGCAGAATCATTTGCTGTATTTGCTGCAGTCTGTTTAGCTTTAGCAGCTGTTAATTCATCTTCCATTTTTGAAGTATCAAATGGAGTAGCTAGAGGTTTGGCAATCCCTTTATCATAGTAATCATCAACATTTACAAAATGATATTCTCCAGTTTGTTCATCCTTAACATATTCAAGATGAGCGTCCTGACCCTTAAATTCAATAAAGTGCATACGCCCAACGCCACTAGCAGTAAAGCTATTTGAAGCACCTACGGCACGAGTTTTTGTAGGGGCTTTTTCTCCGATCGTAAGTTTCATGTGACCGAAGTAAGAGTGAACGTCGTTTGTAATAAAGCTAATCACCGCATCATATACTTCACGATATAATTGAGACATTGTAGCTTTCCGAGTTTCTTTAGCTTCTGAATAGTACCCTCCATATCCGAGCAAAGTGTTGTTGAAGCTCATATTTTCTCCAGCCCATGAAATTGACTCAAGGCCGTCTTTCGCCAGAGCTGAATCACTGTGTCCTGAAGCATATGGTTTATTTTCTTCAGCATAGGCTTTGGCAATGTTTTTGACACCCTGAACAGATTCTTCAGTGACAATATAATGGTGACTACCCCAAACTTGATCTTGAAGATTATTTGCAAGAAGTGCATAATATTGACTCAAAGCTTCAATCTGTTTATCTGTGAGATTATCCAAATCGACTTCAGAGTCATCGATAGGCAAAACAATATCCTTATTTGGCCAACCTTTGATAACAATATTTTGGTGTTCAGGAGAATATTCCGTCTCTGGAGTACCAAAATCATACTTACTACCTGTGAACCATTTTTGAATAACGTCGTTTAATGCATTTTTATTTGCATCTGAGTTATCGGCAAGATAAGTCTTGTAAGCATCAATGACATCTTGAGGCAATTGTGGAATAGTAAGGTTCTTAATCGCAGAAATTTGTTTGTTGAGTGTCTCAACCGCTTGATCAGCCTTCTCTTTATTCTCTTTTGCTTCCTGAGCTGCTGATTTAGCACTCGCTAGCTCATTTGAAGTTTCATTTACTTTTGCCTCTTCTTGTTTTTTCTTAGTAGTTAAAGCTGAAATTTCCGAAGCTTTCTTAGCATCATTTTCTTTAGCTGTTTTGAGCTCTTCTTCTGCACTAATCTTACTATTTTGTTTATTTGCTAAATCATTTGCTTTGCTACCACGATTTGCGATTGTTTGGGCAAGTTGTGATTCAGAAGCATCAAGATTACTTTGCGCTGAAACCTTATTTTCTTGAGCTTTCTTTAGATTCTCTTGTGCTTGTTTTTGTTTTTCCTCAGCAGATGACAAATTTGCTGCCGTTTCTTGGCTTTTCTTTATTTGATCTGCTTCAACTGATTTTGCATTTTTTAATGCAGTAGCTTTTTTATCATCCGCTTCTTTGGCACGATCGAGTTCTTGTTTAGCTGTATTTTCAGTTGCTGTTTTAGCATCTAAATTTTTCTTAGCAGCATCACGTTCTGCTACAATTTCTTCGACGCCGGTACCGTCTAAAACTTTCTGAGCAGTTTCTTTCTCTTTTTGAGCCTTCACTAATGCACTCGCTGCTTCTTCTGCAATCTTTTTAGCATCTGCTAATTGTTTAGCAGAAACTTGACTAGCACTAAGTTGCATTTTTTCATCAGAAGAAGCTTTACTGAGTTCTTCAGCTTTATTTTTGTCTTCGCTAATAGCATTTTCCAAAGCCTTTTTCGCTGCTGATTCTGCTAATTCTTTTTCAGCTACATCACGTTTTGCTTTGTCTCTTTCAGCAATGATTTCCGATGCTCCAGTACCATCAAGATTTTTTTGAGCAGTTGCTACTGCTCCCTCAGCTGTCGAAACTTTCTTTTCTTGCTCTGAAATTTTATCTTGATCTTTTTTAATAACCTCTGATTGCTGATTACGTTCTTTCTCAGCTTCTAGAACTTTATCAGTTGCATCTTTTTGTGAAGTTTCCTTTTTCTCAATATCAGCTTTTACTTCTGATATTTCATTCTTGGTTTTTTCAATTTTTTCAGGCGTAGCTAATTCTTTATTCGCCTCAGCATTCTTTAAGTCAGCATTTGCCTCGGAAACTTTTGATGCAACGGTTGCTTCCGAAACCTTAGCGTTTTCTAATACACTTTCTTGATTTGAAACCGATTGATCCGTCTCTTCCTTGATCGTTCTTGCTTCATCTACAACTTCAGAAGTTGGCGTTTTCGTTACGGTTGCAATTCCATTATGGACAAATACCCCGTCTACTTGTTTTATATTTGTAGACGAAGGAGTCGTCGATTCAACACTTAATGTTGACTCATTTGGCTGAGTTGCAGTTACTTCATCCGCTTGTATAACAGAAATTCCCGCAAAAGCCGTAGCTATTGATACAGCAGATACAGTTGCTTTGATCGTTTTCTTTTTCATAATTCCCACCTTTATGATAGAGTATTGAGCAAATTATCACTATTTAATTATAAACACCCGAATTATACTACATTTTACCAACTTTGTAAAGTTGTATCCAACCTTTTAAGAACTAGAATCTAACCTTCTAAGACTGTAGAATAGTCTTACGAGGTGAGCAATGTCAGAATTACAAAAGTATATAAGCAAAAGAATACGGATTTTGCGGATTCAGTCAGGGATGACTCAGGAACAATTAGAAGAAAAAGCAGATCTTGGTACCAATTATGCCTATAAGCTGGAAAATTTAGAGCCCAATATTAAAATTAGTACACTTGAGAAAATTATAGAAGCATTAAATGTTGATCTACAAACTTTTTTTGATTTAACACTTAAAGAAGAAAGTACTGACTTAGCACAGCTTATTGACACTATCAAATCTTTACCTGAGTATAAACAAAATAAAGTCATTTCAGCTATTAATACAATTATTAACGAGACAAAATAAAAAGAGTGGAAAAGGATAAGTATAAAACGATTCCTTTCCCACTCTTTTTGTACGTAAAAATATGGCTATTAGCTATTGGAGCCTGCGATTCTTGGGTAACCAAACGTCATATCCAGCTTGTCTTCCTCGTAATTCTTGATCAATTCCCAGAAATCTGCAACTGATAATGCTGCGACTGACTCATGCCAATTAAATTTAAAAAACAAATCTAAGAGAAAATTAATTACTTGATGAACTTTGGCTGTCTGTTCTACAGTATCAAATGTAATCAAAATTTTCTCACACAACGGATCAATTAATTCAATTTCAATACTATCATTTACAAAATTAAATGACAGTTCTTGATCTTGGTCATTCAAGATTGAGATATACTGATCCTCTTCAAATGTTGAATAAAACATTCTAATATTAACTTCTTCATTATGATTAATTAATTCTGAAATATATTGTTGACTTGAAAAAACTACATACTTTTTATAGGTTTTCATTTTGTTTACCTCCTATTATTTTTTTTAAAAGATTTTTTCATCCTTAGCTTTACGGTGGCCTTACTCTCTTTAATATTATTATTAAATGATTTGGCTTGAGCATCTACTACCTCCTTTTTTTAGGAATAAAAAAAAGACAGTTCACCACTGCCTTTTTTTATCTTCACTATTATTATGCCATTTTTCTGTAAAAATAAAAACAACATTTCCGTTCCTAAAATAACGATGTTTTTTCTTCTATCTTTATTTTTATAAAAATATGGCATACTATTATTATAAATTAAATTGAATTGAATAAGTAGAGCCATTAGTCATATGGGAGAAAGTTTGTTACCGGACACGGTTAACATACTTATTTCTCATATGCTAGTCATTGCAAAGGAAAAAACTAAGAAAAAAAGAAAGAAAATCTAAATGGTTATTCTCTACTGAATAACATGAAGTAAAGAATAACCATTTAGTAGATAAAAAAGTAAAGAAAAACGTGTTTAAGGTAAAATAAAAAGGTAAAAATAAAGGTAAAAACTAAAAAAAATAACTAGTTTAGCAAAGTAAATAAATAATGTAATTAAAAAAAGTAAAATAGAAAAGTTTTATAAGCTCGAACAAGCAATGACATCTTTATGATCCTTCCAAACATAGACCACGGTGAGTACTGAAAATCTATCGCAAACATAAAACTTCAAGAGTTAGCCTCGATGGGAAGTATCAAAAGCATACCCAGCTTTTAAAAAAAGGGTGGGAGGCAGTTTAACAATAATATGTAATTATTTTAGAAAGGAATGTATAATGCCAAGAAAAAGGAATTCCCTCAAGCACGATTTATTTATTGCAGCTTCAAAAAATATCACAAACAATCGAACGAGGACAAGCTATAAAAGAGCAATTACTCGCTTTACAAAGTGGGCTAAAGAACACAATATTAAGAAACAATCAGATATTACTGAAGAAGTGATTCAACTATACCAACTAGATCTAAATGATGATCCAAAACAATACTCTGTTGCTACCATCCATACTTATTTAGCACCTATCTGCAAAGCAGTTGATATCAATATGAATAGAATTAGAAAAGACAAGCGTTCCAGTGACAAAATTATCAGAGGACGTGTAAAATCAAAAAACTCACAAGGTAAACATCAAGAAACAGACTCTCGCTTCTCTCGGCTGGTTAATTTTCAGAGGGCAGTTGGGATTCGTAGATCCGAATTAAAGAAATTAAAAGGAAAAGATATTCGAAAAGATAATAATGGAAATTACTATGTTTTAGTTCAGCGTGGGAAGGGAGGAAAATTTCAACCTCAACTTATTCTTCCTCAAGATGTTCCAGTAGTCCTCGATACTTTTAAAAATAAACAAGAGGATGATTATATCTTTACAGATGTGGAAATGAATAATCTAATCAATCTACATGGGATGCGAGCTCAACATGCAAGAGAGTGTTATTACTTCTACTTGAAGAAACTCCAAGATAATCCAAATTTCAAGGTGAATTTAAAAAATTTTTTAATAGAACGTTGGGAGGTTGGTCACCAAAATTTAAGGGATAAATCATTAAAGAAATTTGAAAAACAAAAGAAAAACTTCATTAATGAACTAAGAGATGAACCTTATAAAATTCGTGGATCAAACTATAAAAAAGCCTTAAATTCAGCCCTGCCTACAAAATATAATCGTTTAGCCTTGATGGCTGTCTCGGTCTTCCATCTTTCCCACTGGCGTCTATCCGTCACAGTGACTAACTATATTCTTTAAAGTATCTCATTTTCGACTAAAAAATGAAAAATGAAGAAAAAAAAACGGAAAAAAACAGTTTTGGAACGTTTTTGCGGCATACTATTATTATCCAAATTTATTAGTGATATTTTATGAAAAAAAGAAAGGAAATTTAAAAATATGATTCACAATAAAAGTTCATCCATACAAAAACTAGAAAAAGAGGCAAAAATGTTGGAAAATGAGAAAGAAATTAAAAAGTGTTTTTCAAAAAAATCTAACTTTTGGGGAATCGACAAATGTGAATTATCTCTCATTGATTTCAACATTGACATTCTCAACTTTACTACTATTAATAGTAAAAAAGATACAAAAGTATTCTACAACTCTAACCACAAACTTCTTCAAATAGAAATTAAATCTGAAAAATTTGGTAAACTTACTATTTCTTTTGATGAATCGGGATATAAGAAAGAATATGCTAGGATAGAATTAATTAATCCGACATTAAATTTCGGAACAGTCGGTATTCACGGAATAAAGCAAAGGTTAGCAAATGCAATCCTATTGATTAAAAATGAATATGGAATTAGTATTACGTACAAAGATGCTATCTTCAAATTAATCGAACTAGCATTTACTGTTTCATTTGAGAAGAAGCCACATTTACAGGTAAGACGATTTTTAATAGAATGTCTATCTTTAGGAAGGAGCCCGAATTTTATTCAGCATAAGAATAAAAAAAATAATAGTGAGTACTCAATTCTCACTTGCAAAAGTAGAAAAGACGCATCATATGTACTTTACAACAAAATTGAAAAAGCTAAGGTTAATCGTCAGATCAGAAGAAAAAATTCTAGTTTAGAGAACGTCGATGTTCAAAGATTTGAATTAACACTAAAAAATCAAAAGATCAAACAGGAATTGGGTCTAAATACAATCAATGATCTAACAGATCAAAAAATAATAGAATATTTAGAGAATCACTTAATGTTGGCTTCTTTGCAATATATCAAAGCTATTAAAAGTTCAATAAAAGAATGTGAAAAAAAACTGCACGACACTTTTTCAAACTATAGTTCTCAAAGATATATTCCTCAGTTTATTCTCGAGTTAGAAAATTATAGTAGTGAGGAATTAAAACCACTGATGATCGATGAAGAAATTATAACTTTCATGAATCCAACTTTTATTAAAAATAAAGCTAGAACAAAAAGAACGTTATTAAAAACATTTCAAAAAGAAAACTGTCAATCACCCCCAATGGTTTCGTGGCAAGTTCTAGATATTATTAATTTAATGTTTATAAGCTTAGAAGACGCTCGTAATACTGGTCTAGGTTTTCATACCAATTCTACGTCAGTTATTTTCCATAAAATAAGATTTAAGAACTTTTCTAAGAAAGAAAAACTTAAAACTTTTGAAAAAACAATTAAAAAAATGAAAAGAAATATTGAATATCAAGTTGATTGTAAACTTAAAGAGAGATTTTCAAAGAAAAAATTTATCGCTATTTTAGATAATTAAAATAGAGTAGATAATCCCAAAAACGCCTGCATTTCAGCAAGCATTTAAAAATATGTACACAAAGGTGGTGTACATAAGGAGGAAAAAAATGAATCAGCGGAAAATAAAAAGGTTATCAATTCTAGCGTCCAAACCAACATTGATAACCCCAAAAATCAACAAAAATAGCACAACTATTTCTGTTGTTGCTATTATCTCACAATATTAAAGATTACTCAAGAAAGGTGAGCAATATGCAAGTTATCCTACCCGATGAACAAATTCATCAAATTAAACGGTTGATAGGCAATCTAATTGAACAAGAAATTAAAAACAAATTGCACAATAGTCATTTTGACAGCCCTTTTTTAAATAAGAAACAAACCTGTGACTATCTAGGAATTTCAAACAATACACTGGATTCTTGGATAAAAAAGGGTTTACCAGTAATTCGTGTCGGTAAAACTGTTCGCTTTAGCAAATCTGAAATCAATCGCTGGTTACAAAATCAGTAGCATTATAACCGTGGTTTGATATAATTAAGCCACGGTATTTTTCTAGCTCAATTCAAAAAAAGGAGAATACTATGTCAATTATAAAAACTAAAAACGGAACCTATCGCTTACGTATCTATATCCCAGAAGAAGTCAAATCATCATTGGGAATTGATAAAAAAGTGATTGAAAAACGTTTCAAACTAAGGAGTGAGGCTAAAAAATACGAACTTGAATTACAAAACAGGATTGATAAAATTTTAAGCGGAGATTCAACCTCATTGGAAACAAATGGTTCAATCCTCTTTTCCAATTTTTATCACAATATTTGGTGGGAATCCTATAAAGCAGGTCAAACAACATCTACCACAAAACCACCTTCACAAGCTACTATTGACGGTACTGAAATTGTCTTTAGAAAACATATCCTCCCCTTGCTTGGGAATTATTCAATAGACTTTCTTAATCAAAATAAGCAAGTTGTACTAAATTTATTGACTCAAAAGGCTGAAGAATATGCAAATTTCAAAGTTATCAGGAGCTACGTTAACTCTATCTTTGACTGGGCAGAAGAATTAGAGTATATCGAAACTAATCGCCTATCAAAAACTATAAGCCGTATCAAAGCCACTAAGAAAATCAAGCTACAGGAATCTAAAAAAGATGAAGATTTATATCTATCTCAAGAAGAACTTCAAGCATGGTTTACAGCTTTTGAAAAGGATTTGGAGACTGAAAAAATTCTATTCAAAGACTATGTTTTGTTCTATACTACCTTCTTTTTAGGAGATAGAAAGTCAGAGAGCTACGCTTTGCAATGGAAACATATTGATTTCAAAAATCAACAAATTCAATTGGTTCAAGCCTTAGATCGATATAAAAATCAAAAGTCAACTAAAGGGAATAAAAAGACGATTTTTTCGATTCCACAAGAACTTACCGACTTGTTAAATTCTTGGAAGAAGCAACAAAAATCTGAACTGGCTTCATTTAACATCATGCAAACTCCTGAACAGTATGTTTTTACGTATATTGATACAAAGGGAAATGTAAACAGTTGTCTCCATGCTGATTATCTTAACAACAAGATGAAATCTGTTAAGCGTCGTCATCCAGAACTCGCACATGCAACCCCTCATAAATTACGACATACAGGAGCTACACTCGCTAAACAGGCTGGAACCTCTATGGAAGCTATTTCTGAAGCACTCACTCATAGTGATACGATTACAACTAAGACTTATGTCAACACTTCAAACGTAATCCCAATGGCTGTTGGAGAAATTGCCTTTCGTAATCTTAAAAAGTAATGGTGTGAATTTGGTGTGAAAAGTGGTGTGAATTTTGCTAAAAATCATCAAAAAAACACTCCATGGTGTGAACCATGAAGTGTTTCGAAACGTTGATATAATCGTGTTGATTAACGTTTTGAGAATTGTGATGCTTTACGAGCTTTCTTAAGACCTGGTTTCTTACGTTCAACTTTACGTGAGTCACGTGTAAGAAGTCCTGCGCGTTTCAATGAATCGCGGAAGTCTGGGTCTACTTGAAGAAGGGCACGAGCGATAC
>SKER01002696.1_pt1 | contig 11187 bp, 10 predicted proteins | sample 4826961 | NCBI WGS metagenome assembly SKER01 (sample SAMN11008804, study PRJNA524170) | human gut metagenome | biome: Human fecal sample; material: Feces; isolation source: fecal sample from pouch patient p47 | host: Homo sapiens | place: Israel: Tel-Aviv | collected 2016-11-16
AAATGTAATGACACATTATCTACAAGGGTATTTAGCGTTATTTCAATATAGTGAGTTACATACAATGATGATTGGAAGCAAGATGTTTCAAGATGAATTCATGAAAATCAACAATATCTTAAGTGGCGTTCGAAATAAAGATATATGCCCAGAAGTCAATTTATATAAGACGTTGTATGAGTGTTGATTTTAGCTTTATATCCTAATTTATTAAATGTGTCTTTGGTTATAAAAAAAGCTTGTGCAATGTTGACATTTGTTCTTGAAAACAAGTTTTTTTTAGATGTATACTTTAGCTAACTTACCATATGGTTATATGATGAAGTGGGAATAGGGTTATGAAAAGTTTAGAAGAAAGACAGAAAATTTTGATTGTGGACGACTCCAAATTCAATCAGGAATTATTGATGGAAATATTGGGTGAAAACTATCAATATATCGTGGTCAATGATGGCTTAGAGGCCATTTCCATTCTACAAAAGGATTGGACAATTGACTTAATGTTGCTCGATATCAATATGCCAAAAATGAATGGGTTTGAAGTTTTGGAATATATGAATAAGTATCAGTGGATCAATGAATTTCCGGTAATCGTGATTTCTGCAGAAGAAGAGACTTCAATTATTGAAAAGGCGTATAACTTAGGGGTTGTTGAATATATTCAACGTCCTTTTGATGCGTTTATTATTAAACGAAGAGTTATGAATACACTTGTTTTATATGCCAATCAAAAACGATTGACCAATGTAGTAGTGAATCAGGTGTATGAAAAAGAAGAAAACAACAAGATCATGATTGGAATTTTGAGTAATGTCGTCGGTACATATAATAAGGAGAGTAAGGAGCACATTCTTCATATTCGCATTGCCACGCAGATGCTTTTAAGAAGGTTAGTTGAGAAAACGGATGCGTATCCATTAACGGAGTCTGATATTACATTGATTGCGACGGCATCGTCTTTACACGATATTGGTAAGGTGTCAATCTCAAAGGATATTTTAAATAAGCCTGCAAAGCTGACGGATGAAGAGTATGAAATTATGAAAAGTCATACTTTACTTGGTGCAAAAATGATTCGTAGTATGGAATATCCGAATGATAATCCATTGGTTCAAATGGCTTATGAAATTTGTAGATGGCACCACGAACGCTTTGATGGAAAAGGCTATCCGGATGGTTTAGTGGGTAATGATATTCCTATTTCTGCCCAAGTTGTATCGGTTGCCGACGTATTTGATGCACTGACAAGTACGCGTGTATATAAAAAGGCCTATGATTATAGAACGGCCATTCAAATGATTTTGGATGGTAAGTGCGGATGTTTCAATCCATTGTTAGTAGAGTGTTTAAAAGAGATGGGTACAGATATTTATTTGGCTTTTAAAACGCAAAAGGACGATTATAAAGATTATCATGAGGCAAAGAAATTGTCTGGTGAAATATTAAAATCGGAAACATTGCCATATAATGATCATTCGCAACGTATCATTGATTTCTTACAGGAAAAGATGGACTTTTTTGAATTGAGTCAATCTAAAGTCTTATTTGATTACAATCCATTAATTGGTGAGTTAACCATTATAGATCGAGAGAAAAATAAAAAGTATAAAAAGAGTACGTTGGAATTTGAGTCGTTTGATGTGAATGAAAAAGTGATTGAAAAAGTTAAAAAACATCTAAATGAAACGTCTGTGGAAAATAAAGATTTTACTTTACAATTTAAAGAGTTAAATATAAAATTCCATACGTTATGGTCTGGTTTGGATACAGATCAATATATTGGTGTGATTGGTCAAATAGATAGGAGGAGATGATTTGAAAGGGAAACGAATAATTACAAGTTTATTGAGTCTATCTTTACTTGTTTGTTTACTAAGCGGATGTAAGACCAGTGATTTAGAATCGGACGAATCCAATTTACCTGTTATTACTTTGGGTAGTGATAATTATCCTCCATACAACTATTTGAATGAGGATGGAAATCCTACAGGTATTGATGTGGATTTGGCAAGTGAAGCTTTTAAGCGATTGGGATATCGAGTTGAAGTGGTTTATATTGATTGGGAAAAGAATAAGGAACTTTTAGAAAGCGGAAAAATCGACTGTATCATGGCATGTTTTTCTATGGAAGGAAGATTGAATGACTACAAGTGGGCTGGTCCATATATATCAAGTCGTCAGGTGATTGCGGTCAATAAGGATAGTGATATTTATACTTTGGATGATTTAAAAGGTAAAAATGTAGCTGTACAATCGACCACCAAGCCAGAAGATATTTTATTAAATGGCAATTATGATGTAGGTAACTTGATTAGTTTAAACCATAGAGAATTGATTTTTACATTCCTGCAAAAAGGATATGTGGATGCGATTGGCGCTCATGAAGAATCAATCATTCAATATATGAAAGACTATAATGCCAATTTTCGTATTCTAGAAGAGCCATTGATGAAAGTAGGCATTGGTGTAGCTTTCTCAAAAAATGATAAGCGTGATCTTTGTGAGAAGTTGGATCAAACATTAGATGAGATGAGACAAGATGGCACTTCTAAAAAAATCATAGGTAAATATCTATCGAATCCAGAAAAGTATTTGGAGGTGGATGATTTTGCGTATTAAAAATTGTTACTACCATATACTGATAGCACTACTAGGCGTTTGCATGATTTTCTCTTCTGCATTTTATTTTATTCAAACACAAAAAGATGAAACAGAGGCCAAGTTGGTAAAAATCGTAAATTATGTAAAGGTACAATGCTCCACTTATACCCATTATAATGAGGCGAGTGAATCGAAGAGTTTGTTACGAACGATTGAGAGTTGTCGTCAGCTTCAAACGAATATTCAAAGTGAAGTGGATGCAGGAAACCCTATAGATCAAGCTTTTCTAAAAGAAAATCTGAGTACGTTATGGATGGATGGAAGTCTTGTATTGGATGAAAATGGGAATATAGAAAGTTCCTATAGTACAAATGATTCCATTTTAAAACAAGTTCATCAATATATCTGTAAAGATATTGTTTTGGACTATATGAATTATCCAGAAAGAACTTATTCTCAACGTATTGAATTGGATGATGGGTCTCATTTAGATATTGCGACATGTGCAAGAAGTGATGCACCTGGCATTGTGGCTACTTATTTTTATACTTCCGCTTATTTTGCGCAGAATTATAATTTAACGCTTCAAAATCTATTAAAGGGATATAGTACAAAATCGGATGGAACGATTCTTGTTTGCGATAAGGGAAACATCATTGCGAGTAATGATCGATCACTGCTTCATGTTTCGACAAAGAACAATGAAGTCGTTCAATTATTAAAGAAGAATAAGGATAGTCAACATATTTATCGTTTTAATAGTAAAGGCGCAGGCTATTATGGCATTATGTTGAAACAAAGTAATTATTATATCTTTGCCTATATTCCAGATCATGTGGTATTTGAAGGTGTTTTCACCAAATTAGTTGCGATTTTACTTATATATATATTGTTTGTGCTTGTACTAAGATATATTGGGTATCGCAATAATCGTATAAGACAGGTTAAAGATCAAGAAAAAGAGAAGGCGCACCAAGAAGAATTATTAAAGGCAGCTAAAAAGGCAGAGGCGGCTAATGTTGCCAAAACCGAATTTCTTCAAAGAATGTCTCACGATATTCGTACTCCCATCAATGGAATCATTGGTATGGTTGAAGTTGGGGATCATTATAGTGATGATATTAAAAAGCAGGCTGATTGTCGTGCAAAGATCAAAGATGCTTCAAATACATTACTTGAATTAGTGAATGAAGTATTAGACATGAGTAAGCTTGAATCGGGTGAAATCGTCCTTGAAGAAGTTGGATTTAATATAGATAAGTTGAGTGATGAAACGATTGGAATAGTAGAAGAACTCGCAAAAGAGCGTAATATTCAAATTGTCGAAGAAGAAAAAAGTATTACCCATCCATATTTGATGGGAAGTCCAATCCATGTAAAGCGTGTATTAATGAATGTTCTTTCCAATGCCATTAAATACAATCGGGATAATGGATTTATCTATGTAAGTTATAAAGAGTTGAATTCAAATCATTCAAATTCGACAGTGATTGAATTCACTTGTCGAGACACAGGTGTTGGTATGTCTAAAGAATTCCAGAACAAAATCTTTGAGCCTTTTGCCCAAGAACATATGGGAAGTCGTTCTAAATATGTGGGAACAGGTTTGGGTATGCCAATCGCAAAAAGCCTTGTCGAAAAGATGGGTGGATCCATTGCGTTTACAAGTCAAGAAGGTGTGGGTTCTCAATTTGTGATACGCATTCCATTTAAAATCGATGAAGAACATAAAAATGAAAGAGTTAAAGAATCAGCTTCCGCATCGATTGAAGGACTTAGCATTTTACTTGTAGAAGATAATGAATTGAATATGGAAATTGCCAGGTTTATTATCGAAAACGAAGGGGCTAGAGTTACTTGTGCTACAAATGGTAAAGAAGCGGTGGATATCTATAAGAATTCACCTGAATCTTTTGACATTATCTTAATGGATATTATGATGCCTGAAATGGATGGTTTACAAGCCACTCAAGTGATTCGCTCATTTGATCAAAATGTTCCAATTGTGGCGATGACAGCCAATGCGTTTGCGGAAGATAAAATAAAGGCTAAAAAAGCAGGTATGAATGCACATGTATCCAAACCTTTAGATAAGGATATACTGATTCGAGTTATATCGAAGTTGTGTGGTTATAAAAGAGTATAGTGTTTTTAAATTAAAGTGATAATTAAATCGAATAAATAACTATATAAGTTAGAAAAATGATGGCATGTTAAAATTTTGTATGTATAATGAATTTGACATTATCGATTAGCAAATTCAGTGAAAGCTTGAGATGTAAACATGCTGACCAATATAGTATTTTAAAGCAATTGATAATAGTTCTTTTTCGATTATGGATATGCATTAGAGTACAAAAGAGTTTCTGTGGCATGAACAAGAAACTCTTTTTGTGTTGAAGAAAGAGAAGAAAAGATAAAAAAATGTGGAGGATTATTTAAAGAATTTGTAAAGGCAATCGCAAGAAAATACGATTGTTTTTATTATTTGTAGATGGATGATTCTTCAGTTTCGTATATGGAAAAATCCTATCTAATTGGATAGAAATAATATGTTTTAGATAAGATAAGTGCAATTACAATAAAAGGCAGAAACGTCGACAATTTTTACGCTTCTGCCACAAATACTCTATCTTGCCACAGGCCAGATGGAAAATTTATTTCTGAGATGTTTCTGTTTCACAACCAGCGTCATGGGTGTAATCGCAATTGAAGGTAAAGGGAAAGGGACAAAATATAGAATTAAATAAAAGGAATGAAACCATAGAAGATAATCCTAAAATGAAAACATTTGACGATATGCTTGTTAAACAGTTGCAGAATGATGAGTTCAAGAAAGAATATGAAGCCATTCAACCAGAAATGGATGTAATCAGAGCTCGTGTAGATGCTAGAACTTCACAAGAACAATAAATATGGCAATTGGTCAATTTTAGGCTAACTGCTTTTTAAAATCAGTTGAGATGGTACTAAAATTGTGTAAAAGGATGATTTTGTGTTCTTTTAGAATGCTAAATCGTATCTAATTCAACGAAAATAATACGTTTTAGATCAAATAGGAACTATTGAACATAATTCACAATGTTTTCACATTGAAGTTTTATAATAGAAATTGGCTACTGGATGTAGTAACGGTGAACCCTCTGAATTAAATAAAGAAATCTGCTTGAGTTCTCGGCAGATCCTTCGATTTTTTTCAGGAGGACGTGTTTTATGTATATTTATCTATACATTGATGTTGCCATGTGTTTAATGGCACTAGTAGAAATACTAAGAATTACATTCATTATTATAGAAAAATGTAAAAGACACTAGTTCACCCAAACCCAACGGATTAAACTAGTGTCTTTACACTAAACAAATTCAGAGGACCGCTGTATCCAGTAGCCTTTCTGTATCTGTATTATACCGATAAAGGAAAGTTTATGCAAATGAAGTTTTTGCTAGATGGAGTTTTCAAATTTAATATGATAAATTATATAAAAGTGAGGCTTTTTGACTATGAAGAAAGTGCTTTTTATTTGCTACGGGAGCATATTTTAATCTTCATAAGGCACTTTATATAAAGGATAATAAATGAAATTAAGAGGATTTGTGCACCTTAAATGCACCTTTTGGATAACTTCATCAACAAATCAAATTAGAGAAAATTTAAATTGTGTGTCTATACTTGGATTGTTGTTAATGGTTTAACACGGATTCATAGTATTGTAAAAGCTGGTTTAAAAATCGTTATTGCAAAAAATCAATTCATCTAAAAAAGAATTATAAAAGTCTTTTACAATATTTATGTATTGATTTCAGTTAAAAAAACGGACAAAAAGAAAAAAATATGATTTAAATCACGCATAAAATCAGTCGTAAAAAAATATGATTGTTTTTATGTGCAATTACACATATAATATAATCAATAAAAGTGGAAAGGAGTCCTTATGCGAGAAACAAGAATATTAGAATTTAAAGAAACAATTACGAATACTTTTCTAAAAACAGTGAGCGCCTTTTCGAATTATAATGGTGGAGAGATCCTCTTTGGTGTGGATGATGATGGAAATATAAAAGGTTTGTCAGATGTTAAACAAGCTTGTTTAGATATTGAAAATAAAATCAATGATAGTATTTCGCCTCAGCCAAACTATACTTTAGAAATCCAAAATAATGAGCAGACGATAAAATTAAGTGTAAAGAGTGGTCTTCAGAAGCCGTATTTGTATAAATCAAAAGCGTATAAGCGAAACGATACTTCAACTATAGAAGTAGATACATTAGAGTTTTCAAGACTTGTCTTAGAAGGAAAAAATATTCGGTTTGAAGAATTGCCTTGTATAGATCAAGAATTGTCTTTTGAAATTTTGCAGTATAAGCTAAAAGAGAAAATTCAGATTGAAACTTTTAATAAAGATACTTTAAAGACATTGAATCTATATGATGATGTGAATGGTTTTAATAATGCAGCTGGTCTTTTAGCGGATAAAAATCATTTTCCTGGATTTGATATAGTAAAATTTGGAGAAAATATCAGCGTTATACAAAAGAGGATTACTTTTGAAAATACATCTGTCTTGGATATATATGAAAAAGCTCTTAGTGTATTTAGAGATTTTTATCAATATGAAGTAATTCAAGGAGCTGATCGAAAGATGGTTGAAAAGGTACCTGAAGCTGCATTTAGAGAAGCTATTGCGAATGCTTTGATTCATCGAGTATGGGATGTGGATTCACAAATTAGAGTATCTATGTTTGATGATAAAATAGAAGTTGTATCTCCAGGTGGATTACCATCGGGAATAACGGAGGATGAATATTTATCAGGCAAACTTTCGGTTTTAAGAAATAGAAATCTTGCGAATGTCTTTTATAGATTGGGGTTTGTTGAAATATTTGGAACAGGTATTACAAGAATTAAACAAGTTTATTCTGAAGCATTGATAAAGCCAAGTTTTGAAGTATCAGAGAATGCGATTCAAATTGTACTTCCTGTGTATGAAGAGAGTACAAATTTAACGTTAGATGAAAAAGTAGTGTATAAACTTTTGAGTAGAAATATGTTGAAATCAATGAGTGAAATTGCACCATATATATCTTTTGGTAAATCCAAAACAACAAAGTTATTGAAAGATATGGAACAAAAAGGTGTAATCGCAATCGAAGGTAAAGGTAAAGGAACGAAATATAGAATTAAATAAAATGAAAACATTTGATGACATGCTTGTGCAACAATTGCAGGATGAAGAGTTCAAAAAAGAATACGAAGCTATTCAACCGGAAATGGATGAAATTAGAGCTAGTGTAGATGCTAGAACTTCGCAAGAACAATAAATATGGCAGTTGGTCAATTTTAGGCTAACTGCTTTTTAAAATAAGTTGAGATGGTACTAAAATTGTGTAAAAGGATGATTTTGTGTTCTTTTAGAATGCTAAATCGTATCTAATTCAACGAAAATAACACGTTTTAGATCAAATAGGAACTATTGAACATAATTCACAATGTTTTCACATTGAAGTTTTATAATAGGAATTGGCTACTGGATGTAGTAATGGTGAACCCTCTGAATTAAAAAAAGAAATCTGCTTGAGTTCTCGGCAGATCCTTCGATTTTTTTGCAGGAGGACGTGTTGTATGTATATTTATCTATACATTGATGTTGCCATGGTTTTATTGGCTTTAGTTGAATTACTAAAAATCACATTCATTATTATAGAAAAATGTAAAAGACACTAGTTCACATCGCCACAATGGATTACTAGCGTCTTTTGACCTTAATTCAGAGTGACCACTGTATCCAGTAGTCTTTCTGTATCTGTATTATACCGATAAAGGAATGTTTATGCAAATGATGTTTTTGCTAGATGGAGTTTTCAACTTTAATATGATAAATTATATAAAAGTGAGGTTTTTTGACTATGAAGAAAGTGCTTTTTATTTGCCACGGCAACATCTGTCGTAGTGTTAGTGCTGAGTACATTATGAAAGATTTGGCAAAGAAAAATGGAGTAGAATTATATGTTTCTAGTGCAGCTACAAGTCGTGAAGAAATTGGTAATGATATCTATCCTCCGGCTAAGCGTAAACTAAAAGAAAAGGGGATTCCATTTTCTAGACATTATGCAAGACAGGCTACAATGAGTGATTATTTGTCGTATGACTATTTAATTTGTATGGATGAAAATAATATGCGTAATTTAAATCGTATGTTCAATAATGATCCAGATCATAAAATCTATAAATTATTATCAAGAGATGTTTCAGATCCTTGGTACACCAATGATTTTGAAACGGCTTATAATGATATTTTTGAAGGCTGTAAAGCTTGGTTGGAGAAGTTATTATGAAACAGAATCTACATACACATTCTATCTTTTGTGATGGAAAAGATACGATTGAAGAAATGACTTTAGAAGCTATCTCAAAAGGCTTTGATATTCTAGGATTTTCAGGCCATGGATATTTGGGCGTGGATACAAGTTCCATGCGAGGTACTTCAGGATATATTTCAGAGGTTGAGAGAATTAAATCGAAATACGCTTCGTCTATTCAAATCCATTTAGGCATTGAAGAAGATATGTTAGGAAGAATATCTGAAAAAGCTCCATTTGAATATGTGATTGGAAGTAAACATTTTTTAGGTGAGACTGCTGTGGATTATTCAAAGTCTGTATTTGATTCCTTGTTTGAATCGTATTCTGGTGACTATAAAAAGATGTGTAAAGACTACTATTCAGATTTATCGAATTTGTATGACTGGCAAGAAGTGGATATCATTGGACACTTGGATTTGATCACCAAATATAATGAGGACGAATCCTATTTTAAATTTGATGATAAAGACTATATGAATATTGTTTGTGATTGTATTGATCGATTGCTGATCAACGACAAGATTTTTGAAGTGAATACCGGAGCTATCGCAAGAGGTTATCGTAAAACACCATATCCATCTAGAGATATATTGGAATATTTATACGCAAAGAATGCACGTATTTGCCTAAACAGTGATTGTCATGATAAGAACTATTTGGATTGTGCTTTTGAATCTAGTTTAGACTTGATTCAATCTTGTGGATTTAAAGAACTACAGATATTAACGGATGATGGCTTTGTACCTGAAAAAATTAGATAGAATAAACAGTGAAGGTGTTCTTGTGATAATCAATTAGACCTTCACTTTTCATTTTAGAAAGCTCTTTTGATAAGGCACTTCGTTCTACATTTAAATAGTCAGCCATCTGTTGACGATCAAACGGAATCTTAAAGGTAGAATTTTGTGTTTCTAGTTTCATAAACGATAAGTAAGACAACACCTTATTACGGATGGTTTTGTTGGAAATATGAAATATGTGTTGTGACAACATTTTGTTCTTATTTGAAAGTATTTGAATCATTTGATCTTTTAATTCTGGGGATGTTTCTAAGGCTTGAACATCTAAAAATTGAATTGTACAATCCTCAACCGCTCTAACATATACATACATAGGTGTTTTGGTTAGGGCATAGCTTTCCGCAAACATTTTATTAGGACCCATATGTGATAGTAGGGAAACATTGCCTAAAAAGTCTACAGTTTCTATGACAACACTTCCTTCTTTGACAATGCCAATGGCTTGGGGAATATCTTCCATATGATAAATAATTTCATTTTTCTTGTATCTCTTTAATGGTAAATTCATAAATATTTTCCTTTCGTTGTTTAAACAACATAAATTGATTGTATTATACACTAAAATAAGGTCATAAGAAATGAGGATGATTCTATGTTAAGAAAAATAATTCAAATTGATGAAGATAAATGTACAGGATGCGGTATCTGTGTGGATGCCTGTCATGAAGGAGCCATTGGCTTAGTGAATGGAAAAGCGAAATTAATGCGAGATGATTATTGTGATGGACTAGGGGATTGTTTACCTACATGTCCTACAGGTGCTATTTCATTCATTGAAAAAGATACTTTAGCCTATGATGAAGAGGCGGTAAAAAAGAATATGGAAAAACGCATGAAAGAATCGGGCACCATGCATTCAGGATGTCCTGGATCTATGATGCATACACTGAATCCAGTTGTCTCAAGTCCATCGATTGATGTATCAAGTCAACTAACATCTTGGCCTGTTCAAATTAAACTAGCACCTATCAACGCACCATTCTTTCAACATGCCAAGCTTTTAATAGCTGCGGATTGTACAGCTTATGCCTATGCCAATTTCCATCAGGAATTTATGAAAAATAAAGTGACTCTAATAGGATGTCCAAAACTTGATGGTGTGGATTATTCAGAAAAGCTTTGTGATATTATTCGTATGAATTCGATTGAAAGTGTAACCATTGTTCGTATGGAAGTACCTTGTTGTGGTGGTCTTGAAAATGCGGTTAAAAAAGCTTTGCAGGAAAGTAAAAAGTTCATTCCTTGGCAAGTTGTCACAATTTCAATAGATGGAAAAATTTTAGATTAAACCTTAAAAAAGTGCAGTTAACGTTACAGATACTGCACTTTTGGTATGCCGGGCATGGCATATATCTAGACAGTGAAAGTCTGTTGTGGGGGTTGTAATCACAGTGGCCAACCACTAGCCAAGACCAAGGGTGTCCAT
>SKER01002699.1_pt1 | contig 11174 bp, 9 predicted proteins | sample 4826961 | NCBI WGS metagenome assembly SKER01 (sample SAMN11008804, study PRJNA524170) | human gut metagenome | biome: Human fecal sample; material: Feces; isolation source: fecal sample from pouch patient p47 | host: Homo sapiens | place: Israel: Tel-Aviv | collected 2016-11-16
TTAAAAATCTTATCCCGAGAAAATTGCTCACGCGTCCCGTCCTTTTTGACAACCACTAGGGTTCTCTCTTCGACGCGCTCGTATGTCGTAAAGCGGTGTTGACATTCCTCACACTCACGGCGGCGACGGATTGTATTCCCATCTTCTGCCTGTCTGCTATCAACCACACTTGATTTATTCCCACCACATTTCGGACACCGCATACCATTTCCTCCTAGAATCCTAATACTTCATTATAACACGTTTTCAAGAATAACAAAAGACAGCCGTTTGGGGTGTAATATTTCACCATTTTGCCCTAAAAATATGTTTATCAAAAAGAAAAATTAAATAACCTTTTTAATAACCATAAATTTAGAGCTGTTCTAAATAATTATCATTACCCTTATCAAGATATCGACAGTCTAATAAATTGGCTAAAGATTAGAATGAATAGTAGTGAATTTCCTCATGAAATCGGTTTGTTTTTGGGGTACCCTTTGACTGATGTTAAAGGGTTTATCAACGGTGCTGATTATAAATATATTGGATATTGGAAAGTATATAGCCATGTTCCCCAAACCCTCTGTACTTTTGACCGATATAAAAAATGCACACAAGAATTAAAAAGACGTTTTTGTCAAGGAGAACGAATTGAACAATTATTAGCCCATGTTTAAAATAAAAACTATGACCGGTTATTTTGACATGAGTCATAGCTTTTATAATTATATTAAAAATCACAATTTCATTTTTTTTCGATATGCAGTTGGCGTCATTTTATATTTTGCTTTAAATCTTTTAAAAAAATAACTATTATTCTCGTATCCTACAGCTGTGATAATGTCATTGATTGATAGTTTTGTATCCCTCAATAGTTCTTCAGCACGATAAAATTTACGACTTTGCAATAATTCTTTAAAATTCCGTTGAGTTTGTTGTTTGATTAGCTTGCTTAAAGCATAAACTGGCTGATTTAGAATTTGTGCAATTTCATTCAAAGTCGCATGTTTGTAATTATCGGTAATATAATCAACAACTGTCTCTACTAAAAGTTCTTCAAATTCCTTGGTCGTCCCTTTCTTTGTTCGAGCAATATATTTAGTCAAGTATAAAAATAATAATCCCATTGTAATTTGATGTTCATGACGAAATTCAGATTCACTCTGCAATAATGAATAGATTATATTTTCCATTAGATTTTGAATTTGAAGAATATCAGCAACTTTAAACAGTAAATATTCGCCACGACATTCATCTTGTTTTAAAATATTTATTAAAAAATCACCAATAATATTATTATATCCAATCATTGTATAAACCATATCAAAAAACTCTGGCAAAATCATTAAATTAATAGCAATGTCATCAGCTGAAGCTTTTTTTATTTCATGCCAAGAATGCTGATTCAATAATAAGATTTCTCCTTGTCGTAAAACTACTTTTTTATTATCAATAATATGAGTAATTGAGCCTTGGCATACATACATCATTTCGATATAGTTATGACGATGCAAGGGGAAGTCAGCAAAACGAGTATGGGTTCTAACTGAAATCAAAGTTTGTTTATCCAGCATTTTTTTACTTTCAACAATAAACTGATCATTACCAGTATAAATTGATTTTTGAATATTTACTTTATTATTTAAGATTGCCTGTTCTTCAGCAGTTATTATTTTCAGCTGTTCCAAAAGGCTTTGATTCATATTTATCTTCCCCCTTTTATTTATGATAACTTTGTAAATTCTAAAACGCAATCGATTTAAACTAAAATAAAGATTATTTAAATTATTAATTAAATAATCTTTATTTTCAAACATGATTAACCACCAGCATTAAAAGAGAGGTTTTAATCAATGATAAATAACTGGAGATATTTTTGATTGTTGGTCAAAAAACACATAGTTAATCAAGACAATATTTTATTTATCAAATAAAAATTTTTCTGGTAGAACAACATTAAAATCTTTAGCTAACAATCTAAAATTAGCTGGTGAGATAGTCTGTAATTTAGTTGATGACATCGATAACATTTTGACTAAAATTGCAGCTGATTTTTCAACTGTATGAGCAAGACCGAAAGTAATATCAAAGTCGCTTCCTGCACAAAAGATACCATGATGAGCCCAGATTGCCACGTCGTATTTTTTCATTAATTCAGATGTTACGATGGCAATATCACGACCTCCAGGAACCATCCAAGGGACTACCCCTACACCATCAGGAAAAACAACTGGACATTCAGTCGCCATTTCCCATAACTCCCGAGTAAATATCTCATCTTTTAATGGTAAAATAAATGTTAAAGCAATTACATTAGTAGCATGACAATGATAAATGACACGATAATTTTCATTCTTTAATTTTTTTACTTCATGATTCATTAAGTGTGATGGCAATTCGCTAGTTGGTTTTCCACCATTAATAAGTCCCCAACAAATCTTATAATTCTCACCACGAGTATCAATTTTAATAATACCTATACTATCTAATGGATCAAGATCAACATTTCTAAAAAATTTACCTGAACCAGTTACTAAAAAATATTCATTAGCTAAAGCTGGAACACTCGTCCCAATCGGATAATCCTCAGTTGTTTCATCTAACCCTTCTCTTATTAAAGCGATTTCATCTACTTTAATTCGATAGGTAAGATTTCCACCATTTCGCTCATGCCAGCCTAACTTATAGCCGTCGCTGCACATTCTCATAAAACCTTGAATAAATTGTGTTTTTAAGATTTCCATTATTTTACTCCTATTTTCTATTTACTAAAACTTCATGTTCATATTTTTTAATTTCTTTAAACCACTCTAGACCTTCAGGTACTTGAGTAATTTTACAAATATAGTTCCATACATCACCCAATGGGTATAATTTCAATTCTTCTTGTAGCGCCATGATTTTTGTAAAATCACCTTCAGACTGCATTTTTTTCAAATCATCAAATGGGATTAATAAGGCATTTAATAAAGCTTTTTGCATATTTCTCATTCCTACTGTCCAAGCACTAATACGATTGATGCTTGCATCAAAAAAATCTAAACCAACTAATACTCGATCTAAGGCATCGTTACGAACAATTTCTTTAGCAATCTCTTTTGTTTCATCATCAAATAATACAACATGATCACTATCCCAGCGAACTGGTCTAGTTACATGCAAAGCTACTTTTTGATTAAATAACAACATTGCAGATAGTTTATCAGATACTACTTCGGTAGGATGATAATGTCCATTATCCATCAGTGGCAAGATTCCTCTTGTTTGAGCATAATTAATCGTAAATTCACTAGACCCAACAGTATACGATTCCATCCCAATTCCAAATACTTTTGATTCTAAACAAACCAATACTTTTTCTTTATCATAATCAATTGATAAAATTTCATCTAATGATTCCATAAAATGTTGCCGTGGTCCTAAACGATCAGCGGGAATATCTTTTAATCCATCAGGAATCCAAATATTCATTAGACATGGGCTATTTAATTCTTTAGCAAAATATTCAGAAATACGAATACAAGCCTTACAATGTCTGATCCAAAATTCACGAATTTCTTTATCCGGATTAGATAATGTTAGACCCTCAGCTTTAGGATGAGAAAAAATCGTTGGATTAAAATCTAGCCCCAATCCTCTTTCTTTGGCAAACTCTACCCATTTAATAAAATGCTTAGGTTCGATTTGATCACGATCTACCACTTCACCATTTTCAAAAATGGCATAACTCGCATGAAGATTAATTCTATGTTTACCTGGGACTAATGATAATACTTTATCAATATCAGCCATTAGTTCTTCGGGCGTTCTAGCCTTTCCTGGATAATTACCGGTTGTTTGAATGCCTCCCGACAACGCCCCCGCTCCATCAAATCCAACTACATCATCACCTTGCCAACAATGCATAGAAATGGGAAAATTAAGTAATTTTCTTATTGCTAAATCGGTATCAACACCAACTTTTTTATAAATTTCTCTAGCACTTTTATATCTTTCAACTACATTCATTTTTATTTTTCCTCCTTATACTTTTTAATTTCAAACGAATTTTTAATACATTTACGTGCTTCAACAAGTGAAGCAAAAACTTGATTATTAAGCATTTGAACAACTATATTACCAGTTGCAGTTGCTTCTACCGGTCCCGTATAAATTACTTTACCAGTAGCTTTTGCTGTCAATTCATTTAAATACTCAGCATTCCCGCCACCACCAACAATATAGATTGCTTCATATTTTTTTCTTGTTAGCATTTCAATTTCTTCAATTGTAGCTGCATAACTTATTGCAAGACTCTGATAAATCACATTTGCCAGTTCTCCAGCAGTTTTAGGTATCGGCTGATTAGAATTTTGACAATAATCTTGGATTGCTTTAATCATTGAATCTGGTGATAAAAAACAGCAATCATTTACATCTACACGTGAAGGGAAATTTTGATTGGCTTTTGCCATCTGGCAAAGCTCATTAAAACTTAACGTTTCTTCTAGCTCACGACGCAATGATTGAATCATCCAAAGTCCCATAATGTTTTTTAAATATCTAAAACGATGATTATAACCACCTTCGTTTGTAAAATTAGCTTGCATACTCTCCAATGAACAATCTGCAATATTTCGTTCCATTCCCATTAACGACCATGTTCCTGAGGAAATATAAATAAAATCTTCTCGAAGAGCTGGAACGCTTACTACTGCTGAAGCAGTATCGTGACTGGCTGTAGCAATAACTTTTGTATCAAAACCTACACTTTCTTGAACAATATCTGTTAAATTACCTATTATGGTGCCTGGTTCAATGATTTCTTTAAACATGGTTTGTGGATATCCTAGCTGTTCGATTAATTCACGATCCCAATTTCTAGTATTTGAACTCACTAATTGAGTAGTCGAGGCATTAGTATATTCACAAACCTGCCTACCTGTTAACAAGTAACTAAAGTAATCAGGAATCATCAGCATCGAAGAAACTTGGGTTAAAATTTCAGGCGTATACTTTTTTACAGCCATTAATTGATAAAGTGTATTAAATAACTGTTTTTGAATTCCTGTTCGCTCATACAGTTCTTCCGCCGAAACTATTTTATAGACTTCTTGATCAATATTGTCAGTACGGTGATCACGATAAGAAATAGCATTGCCAATTCGTTTACCATGCCTATCTAAAAAGATATAATCAACTGCCCAAGTATCAATTGCCATACTAAGTGGTATTTTATCTAATTCTTTGCATTTTTTCATTCCCGCAATGATTTCATGAAACAAATAATCAACATCCCAAGATAAATGCTCATCAATCACTCTAATATTATTTTCAAAACGATGTATTTCTTCCAAAACAAGTTTACCATTTTGATAACTTCCTAAAATATGTCTTCCGCTCGAAGCACCAATATCTACTGCCAAATAGTATTCCATCTTATACTTTCCTCCTCTATTACACCCATATTATAAATTTAACCTGTCCTCATTTTAAGGACGGTACTTGTCTAAAAAAGTGTCTTTATTTGCAAAATAAAATAGAAAGGCCAAATTACCTTTCTATAAAAATTACTGTTGTTAACATTAATGAATGTAATTTGAAATTAAATTAAGTTTTTATCTCTATTTATAATAACCTCATCGTCAACATTTTTCGTATAGAACTTGAGTGTTCCCGTGATTCCCATTGGTTCAAGTGCCAAAAACTGTGACATTGCATCATGCTGATTACGAGCTAATGTGTTGATAACAATTATTTCAAACGAGTTTTCACCAATTTCAAGATATTCACTTATATCAAATAAATATTCTGGAGCTATTTTGACTCCCGCTAACTTTCCATTAACGATTACTTCAACAATTTCATATGCTTCACTAATTTCTAATAAAACATCTTTAGTTATAAATGAATATCTAAAATGATACTTGACAGCACCCGAAAAACACGGATAACGATTCATTAAATTAGTGTTTAAATCAGCTTTAAAATTTACTCGATATTTAGTTTCGTTAAATGCTCTTAAAGAAATCTCAACATCATTTACATTTCCTAACTCACTTTTTTTCGCTGGTATCAAATCATTACTCTTACCACTTACTAAAATAAGCGATTGATATGGTGCTAAATGCAGATTAAAAATCTGTTGCTGCCCTTCAATTTTACTAGCAAATTTATAAGTTTGATTACTAAAGGCATCATATATCATTAATGATTGGTCTGTTTTAAGCATTATCTGACTATTAATATCAGAATAAATACTTTCATTATTAAACATATATATATCACCATCATCATGTTGATAATGATAAAAAACTAGTTTCTCTTCCATATGATCAATTAAAATTTCTGAGTAATCATTTAGTTCTCTAGGTAATTCTTGAAGTGACAGCACTAGTGCACCTTCAACTTCCTCATCTTCAGGAAAAGCATCAATAAAAATAACTTTACTTTTTAAGCGCTTGATTGTCTGTAATAAACAATCTGGTAATCTTTTAGCATACGGAACTACTAAGACTTCAAAATCATAGCCATTGATTTGATAAACATCTTCTTTAATCATCGCTTCCATCAAATAATCTTCACTAATAACATTGCAATCAATTTGATTTTGTTGTAAAACTTTTAATACTTTTTGAATTAACATATAGTCCCCAGACCATTCTGCAAAAGCATGATATAAAACTCCAACTTTACAGATTTGATGTCCATCACTCATTAAATTACATAATCGGTTAGCATAGTTAGCAAAATAATGAAAATATGGATATTGTGGATTATTTCCATGTGCATAAAAATGCGGTGGACAATCCCAATCAGGAAATTCCTTAGGGTCAAATGCATGTGGCACAATTAAATTAACTCCATGACTAATCATATGATCAGTTATCCACTTCATCATTTTCAATCCTTCAACCCAGCCATAAGCTCCAAATGCCTCGCACATCAAACGACCATTTTTATTTTTATCTAATTTTGCTGCAGAAGCACCTAATTTACACAGTGCATAATGATAAAATTCTCCATCACTGCCACCAGTCGAAAAAGCTGTGTGATGATAATCCATTCCAGGAACAATCTGTCCTCCGATAATATCGATCCCCGCCATTGTTTGACCAGCAATGCTCCGGAAATAGTGACCTGCCCCATAACCTAAACGGCTATGAGCATTATTATCTTCAATTACATGTCCAACATAGTCAATTTCTTTTTCTTTACACCAGTTTCCTATAACCTGACTAAAATTTTCACTATACAAATTAGAAATGATATTCATATAAGCATAGCGTACCATATTAGCTGTACTGCTCATCCCTTGAAATAATAAAACAAGGTTATTTAAATCAAAATCTATCTCCTTTAACTTCATTAAAACATTTTCATTCCATGGCAAAGGCATATTATAACGACCAATTGAAGCGTTAGGTCCTTTAGTATTACCAAAACGGGGTTCATCAGAAAAAAAACCAACGATAGTTTTACCAAACTCATGATAATAATGATCATAATGCTTTTGATATACTTCATCAATCAATACTTGAGTGGCCTCTTTTTTCATCGGATCTAAGTATTCTTCCGTAACCGCTTCATCTCCTACCATTGTTACATATAAAACAAAAATACTATAATTAACATTATTTTCTAATGATACAGTCAACACATTATCCTTAACCTGATTTGTTATATCAATCAAATCAGTTTCATTAAAACCATCTTTTACAGAAATATCATTTTTTGCTAAAACAACTCTAAAAATTTGATCCTGCTGGTGCCTTTTATTATTCATAAAAGTACGCATATCAACAATCGGTTTCAAATTAAGCTGCGCAAACTTTTGATTCCCCGCTATATCATAACGACGATAATTTAAGTATCTTTTCCTCAATGCTTCTGGTACTTTACCATTGGCATAACCTGTTGGAAATCTAGCATCGTCTAAGATCCATATCTTCATATCATTCTCTTTAGCCTTTTCAATAATAAAATCTAAAGATTGCCACCAGCCTTTTTCTAAAAATGCTGGATGAGGTCTTGATTCAATACAAAAGTCATTAATTCCCTGCTCTTTCATTTTGGTAATATATTCGTCAATTTTATTATTAGATTCCCCATGTTGCCAAAAAAAAGGAAATAAATTATGATAGCTGGAACTATTTAAATTTTTTTCTACTACTCTCATAAATTCCTCCTTAATTAGCTATACATCTAATCATAACACTATCTAAATCAACATTACTTTCAAGATTATCTAAGCTGATTTGATAGTCACTAGAATTTGTAACTACCATCATTGTAATCATATTAAGTCCACTTTTTAACATATACGTCTGGTCAACTTTAATAATCGGCTCACCTTCAAATACTTTTTGCCCAATCTCTTTTATTTTAATAAAACCAGCACCATTTAGAGTAACCGTTTCTAGACCAATATGTACCAAGATTTCAACACCATGTGTGTCACGAATGCCAAATGCATGTAAAGTATCTGCAACTAGAATCAACTCACCTGTAACCGGTGCACAAATATCACTACCACTAAATTTAAATGCAACGCCTTCTCCCATTAATTTAGTTGCAAAAGTATCATCAGGAACTGATTCAATTGAGACACTTTTTCCAACCACCGGAGCTTTTATTTCAATTTGTTGTTTCTTTTTTTTAAATCTAAACATTTTTTCTCCTCATAGAACTAATCTTCTAGGAAACAGAAGATTAATTATTTATTTTTCAGGATCAGCAGCAAAATAAGTAATTATTGCTGATACTACCAATGCAATCAAAGCCGTAATAATAAAACCATAAAAACTAACATCAATTCCGTTAGGATTGATCATCGCTGGAATTCTAAATAAACCATCACCACCAAGTGAATACATTTTTCCACCTAAAGCTCCTAAGATTCCACCGGCAATTCCCCCACCAATCCATGCTGCTACAAAACATTTGATTTGTGGTAAAGCGATAGAGTAGATTGTTGGTTCTGTCACTCCACATAAACATGATGCCATATTTCCAAATCCTAATGAGCGTTTCTCAGGATCTTTCATCTTAATTGCATATCCTAAAGAAACGCCAGCTAAAGCCCAAACTGTCAATCCTAAGATTGCATTGATTGATCATAGCCCATTGTAAATAAATTATTTAATAATACTGGAATAAAAGCACTGTGTAATCCTAATAAAACCATTAACTGCCAAAAAGCACCAAACAAAATTCCTCCTAATATTGGACTAAATCCAAATATCGATACTACCGCAGTTGATAACCAGCTAGAAACTGTATTCATGACTGGACCAATAGCTAGCCAGCTAAGCGGTACTGTGATCATTAAAACTATTACAGGCACAATCATTAATTGCAACATTGTCGGAATAATTTTTTTAGCAAAATATTCTATTTTTGCAGCAATAAACGAAGCTAAAATAATTGGTAATAAGGTTTGACTATAAGACATATTTGTAATTGTTAAGCCCATAAAATGATGTGCTGTATCCCCTGCTAAAGCATTTACTAAATCCGGATATAATAGTGCTGCACCAATTGTCGCTGTTACATAAGGATTACATTTAAATACCTTACCAGCCGAAAAACCAACAATGATTGGCATAAAATATAATAATGCATCCGCTGCCGCATATAAGGTCAAATAATTTCCATCAGTTTTTGTCATCCAGCCAAGGGTTACACAAATTATCAATATTCCTTTGATAATCCCCCCTGCAACCATTGGCCCTATCATTGGCATAATACATCCACTGATTACTTTGAAAAAACGATTAAACAAATTGCCTTTTTCTTCAACTTTATCCTCAGTTGCTTTTTCATCACCCTTAAAGCCTAGTTCTTGATTAACAAATTTAATTACCTCATTAACATGGGTACCAATAATCACCTGATATTGACCTCCCTTATTCATAACTCCTTTTACATCCTTAATTAGCTTGACTTCTTCACTATTTGGTATACTATCATCTTTTAATACAAATCTTAAACGGGTCATACAATTAGTAACACCATTAATATTTTCTTTTCCCCCAACTGCTCTGATTACCTCTTTAGCTAACTGCGTGTAATCTACTTTTTTAGCCATAACTACATCTCCTCTTTAAAATATTTTTACTTGTCTTATTTTCGACATATTCATAATAGCAAGTTAAACGGTTACAAATAATATCTAATCTTGGCAATGATATTATCCTATTTTGCTTAGCGAAGATTGTGATTACGATAAATACTAGGTGTTATTTTAAATTTTTCCTTAAAAATTTTATAGAAGTACGTAATATTTTCATAGCCAACTTCCTGCATTATTTCAACAATTGGCAAACTGGTAGTCTTTAAAAGATTGGCCGCTGCTTTTAAACGTTCTTCTTGAATCAACTGTTTAAAAGTAGAGCCCGTATGTTCTTTGATCAACTTACAAATCTTATAATCTGGCTGATGAATCTGTTTAGCTAACACTGATAACGATCCTTCTTGGTAATTAAGTGTAATATATTTTAAAATAGAGATAACAACTAGTTTATTATAATTATTACTCTCGTATGTCTCAATCAAGTGTGGATTATTCATCAATTCTGTCAACAATAATCCCACTAATAATTTTAATGTAAAACTATGATTTAATTGTTGCTGGTATATATTAGTTATGATTGCCTCAATATGATTACGGACAATTTCATTATTACTAACCTTAAAAATTAAATATTCACCCTTATTATCATATGAATACAAAGCATCAAAAATAAAGCTAAAAACCTCGTTTTGTTCTTCTGCCATACCTGATAAAAATTCAAGAAACTCTGGTTTAATAATAAAATTAAAAATAATGTCATTTTCATTAGTGTATTTAATTGCATGTTCAATATTTTGATTTAGTAATAATAATTCTCCTTGTTTAATCACAATCTCTTGATCATCAATTATAGTAACCATTTCACCACCATAAACATACATAAACTCTAAATAATTATGACGATGCTTTGGATATTCACAAAAACGTGCATGTTTACGAACAGCAAACTGCTGATTAGCTTTTAATAATTTATCAGCATCAACTACATTTGACTGTTCACTTATAAAAATACTTTTATCAATTCCTACAAAACCATTTAAATTATTAATTTCTTCATCACTAAAACAAACTAATCGTTCCATAATATCTTCTCTGATCATTTCATCACCTCTATTAGTAAACGCTATCATATCTATAC
>SKER01002702.1_pt1 | contig 11167 bp, 4 predicted proteins | sample 4826961 | NCBI WGS metagenome assembly SKER01 (sample SAMN11008804, study PRJNA524170) | human gut metagenome | biome: Human fecal sample; material: Feces; isolation source: fecal sample from pouch patient p47 | host: Homo sapiens | place: Israel: Tel-Aviv | collected 2016-11-16
AGACTGGCAGGTTCTTGGAAAATGGAGATTCCCAAACCAAAGTTGGTTGATTTTGGTTTGACCACGATTTGTTTGTTCTTGATTAGAGGGTAATAGGCAAGTCCTTGCTCAAGGCTGGTAAATTCGTCACCAGTAGGAACTGGAAAGCCAGCATCTGCCAGAATCTTCTTAGTCACAGTTTTATTGGCCATGGCAAGAGGGACCACGTAGTTGTCTTTTGAAGTCATATTACCGTTCTTGACGTATTCGACATGGTCTTTGTGCCAGAGTTTGAGGAATTGGTCCTGTTCATCCAAAATGTCGAAATTGATTCCCTTTTGGATAGCATCAAAAAGCAACATCTGTGTAGAGAGCTCCATCTCTTCATAGCCCTTGAGGGCATAATGAGCGGTCCAATCATAGTCCTGATAGGCCAGCGCCTTGTTCAAAGCAAAGTCAGCTAGGGACTTGTCTTTGATATAAGGTAAGAGTTGAGCAGAGAGCGTCTGTTTTGGATCCGCAAAGGTTGCCTTGACTTGCTTAACCAAATCTTGATGATAGTCACCAAGTCCAAAGTGTTGAACCAATTGGTCTAGGGCTTTAATAATATCCTTAGTTTCGGCCATAGCTTGATCAGGTAGTGGTTCTAGCGGATGAGAAAGAGCAATTTTCTCATTTAGTGCGTGACCTTGAGCTAGAACTTGATCAACATTTTCAGGGCTATCAAGCCAAAGGAAGGCTAAAATGAGCAAGTGTACAGTGTCCATAGTAGTCTGGCTAATACCGATACGCTCAAAGGGATTGAGGTCGAAGTTACGGAATTCCAGATAGGTAATTCCCTTGTCCAGGAAGGAACGATTAGCCTTTTGGCCACGGAAACGAACAGCTGAATAAAATTCCTTCTCGGCAATCAAATCACCATTGGCAATATAGGTTTCGATATCGGAGACGTAGTCTTCAAGATTATCAAAGGATACTTGAATTTCTTCCTTATTGACATAGCCGTGGTCACTGTTACGGAAGGAACGCACAGGTTCTGGAACTTCTTGGTCGAAGAATCCTTGCTCAGCAATAGGTGCAGCCCCAAAAAGATAGGTAATCACCCAACGGTAGCGCAAGTAGTTTTGAGCCAACTTAAGATAGAGGGCATTCTTGAAGGCAATCATATCGGTCTGATTACTTTCTTGGAATAGGGCCTCAACCAAATCTTTACCCAGTTCCATATTATAGTGGATACCTGAGATAGCTTGTAGTTTAGTTCCGTATTTTTCAGCCAAGTAGTTGCGATAATGGCGTTCAAATTCATTTTCCAGTTGGGCAACTTGGATTTCTTGGGCGTTAATGCGAGGTGGCATAGAGAGGGGCCAGAGAACCTCGTCTTGAGAAATCGAACGTCCGGTCACATCGGTAATAGCTCCTAGAAGACGACGAGCCTCAGTGGTGGATTTGGCAACTGGCGTAATGAGCTCCATCTGATACTCACAAAAGTCAGTCTGAATATAGGGGTGGAAACTACGAGCTCCCAGACAGGATGGGTGAGGCGTATGTGCTAATTTTCCCTGTCTATCGACACGAAGACTTTCGCGTTCAATTCCAAAGTTAGCTTGGAGAATGGGGCTGGTAGACTCCAGCTTTTGAAGCAGTTGGTTTATAGTCATAGAATCACCTTTTCATCTAATGTTAGTGATAGTCTATTATAAATAGGAGAATAAAACAACTTTCCGCTACGGTTAAGGGGAATTTCCGAATGTTGTAGATAAGTTTGTGAAAAATGAACAGATTATGGGCAGAATAATGAGGAAATCAGAACAAATCCTAGTCATATAGCATTTTACTTGCAATTTAAGTCACATTAACCTATACTATAAGTAACATCTATATTAAAACGAAGTCTCCCTAGGGCCCATCCCTCAGGGGCTTTTATATGCTCTCAAAAGGGTATAACTGTTCTTTTATAGATAAAATATGAGCATTTTGACTGTTCTTATAAAACTTTGCTCTGCATAGAGCAGACGATATTTTTCGCCGTGGCAACAGTTGTCTAAATCTGCTCAGTCTTGTTTAGAGCAGAGTAAGATGCTAACAGTTCGCTCTGCCCACCAGCGATGCTTTCGCCGTGATGACATAGCGAACTCGCCTTATCTAACGCTGCTTACAACACGCTCTGCTCAGGACAGGAGATGTTTTTCGCCGTGGTAGGGGTCATCCTGAACCTATTTGCACTTGTTCGAAGTTGCTCACGATTCGACAGCTCGCTCTGCCCACCAGCGATGCTTTGCCGTGATGGATTACAGGACTAGCTTATATCTATCAATGCCTGAAACACGCTCTGCTCAGGGCAGACGATATTTTTCGCCGTGGCAATAGTTATAGAAGTCAAGAGACTTCTATAACTCGGAAGTTTTGAGACTTTGGCTCAAAACTTAGCTATGAGATTCCGAAGGAAGCTGCTAGCGTCCGAAGCCACTTAAGAAAGCATCAAAAAAGTAAAAAAACAACAAATAAAATGGAGGTAACTATGTTTCAAACCCTGATCGCCCAGATAAAGGAATACAAGAAACCCTCAATCCTAGCGTCCCTCTTCATGACGCTAGAAGTCATGTTTGAGATTTCCATTCCCTTTGTCATGGCTAATCTTTTGGACAAAGGTGTCCAGCAATCTAACATGTCTAACATCTGGTTCTACGGTGGCCTCATGTTAGTCTGCGCCTTTCTATCCCTATTCTGCGGTATGCAGTCGGCTCGCTATGCGGCCTTTGCCTCTGCTGGATTTGCCAAGAATCTACGTCAGGCCATTTTCAAGAAGGTTCAAAGCTTCTCCTTTGAAAATATCGATAAGTTCTCAGCTGGTGGTCTGGTAACCCGTATGATGACTGATGTTACCAACGTTCAGAACTCTTATCAAATGATTATCCGCATCTGTGTGCGTGCCCCACTCAACCTGATTTTTGCCATTACTGCTAGTTTCCTTATCAACGGTCAGATGGCTTGGATTTTCGTTGGCGTAACGCTCTTCCTCGGTGTGATTCTAGCGCTTATTACCAAGATTGTATATCCTTTATTTACTCAAGTATTTGAGGCTTATGACAACCTTAACAACAGTATCAAGGAAAATATCACCAACATGCGTGTGGTGAAGTCCTATGTTAAGGAGCAGGAAGAGACTGATAAATTCAAGAGGGCCTCACGTCGCATTTATCAAATGTTTATGCGTGCTATTCGTGTGGTTGTCATGTCTAACCCAGCCATGATGTTGTCAATGTATGCGTCCTTCCTCATGATTTCTTGGTTTGGTGCCCACCTTATCGTTGTCGGTAACCTATCTACAGGTGAATTAACCTCTATGTTCAGCTACACCATGACTATCCTCATCTCACTCATGATGTTCATGATGATCTTTGTCATGTTGTCCATTTCTATGGCTTCTGTGGAACGTATTAATGACGTCCTCAGTACTGAAGCGACTATCCTTTCGCCTGAAAATGGTTTGACAGAAGTTGCAGATGGTTCAATCAGCTTTGACCATGTGGACTTCTCATATACGGATGAAAATGGTGACAAGACCCATGTCCTCAAAGATATTACGCTTGATATTAAGTCTGGTGAAGTTATCGGAATTCTTGGTGGAACGGGTTCAGGAAAATCTAGTCTGGTTCAGCTGATTCCTCGTCTCTATGATGTGGAAGCTGGTCAAGTCAAGGTTGCCGGCCACAATGTTAAGGACTATGATTTGGATAGCTTGCGTAAACAAGTTGCCATGGTCCTTCAAACCAACGTTCTTTTCTCAGGCACTATTAAGGAAAATATGCGCTGGGGAAATAAACAGGCAACAGATGAAGAAATCATCCAAGCTTGTAAGATTGCCCAAGCTGATGAATTTATCCAAGAGTTTAAGGATGGCTATGACACCAAGATTGAACGTGGTGGAGCTAATGTCTCAGGGGGACAACGTCAACGTCTTTGTATTGCACGTGCTCTCCTCATGAATCCGAAAATCTTGATTTTGGATGATTCGACATCAGCAGTCGATACCAAGACAGATAGTTTGATTCGTCAAGGCTTCGCTTCAAGTCTTAAGGACACGACCAAAATCATCATCGGTCAACGGATTTCATCTATCCAAGATGCCGACCGTATCATCGTCATGAATGATGGTCGTATCGATGCTGTTGGTACGCATGACGACTTGGTGGCTAATAATGCCATTTATCGTGACGTTTACAAGATGCAAACACAAGGGAAAGGAGTAGCAGATGCAGAATAAGAAAAAAGCCAGCTGGGGCTCACTAGCACGACTGCTACGCTTTTTGTGGCAAGACTACAAGCTTTCACTTTCTATCTCCTTTGTCCTTATCGTTGTAGCTTCTTTGGCAACGGTTAATTTGACGGCTTCAATTCAGTCCTTGGTGGACGTTTACGTTCAACCCATGGTCAAGTCTGGTAGTCATAATTTTGGGCCACTGTTACGTTTCTTGACATCAGTTGAGGTCTTTTGTCTTATCGGTGTGGTTGCCAACTATGTGGCTTCCCTCCTCATGGCGACGATTTCACAAGATTCCTTACGTTCCCTTCGTAATCAGCTTTTTGCTCGTATGCAAAAGCTCCCTATTCGTTACTTTGACACTCATAAACACGGGGACATCATGTCGATCTATACCAATGACATCGATGCCCTCCGTCAGGCCATTGAGCAATCCATTCCCCAACTCTTGCAAACGGCCATTACCCTTATTGGTGTGACTGTAACCATGCTTACTGTGAGTCCACTTCTCTTTATCGTGGTCCTAATCATGGTAGGCATCATGTTTATGGTTATTAAAAATATATCTGCCAAATCAGGCCGTTACTTCGGTGAGCAACAAAAGAATCTTGGGATTGAGAATGGCTTTATCGAAGAAATGATGTCAGGTCAAAAAGTGGTCAAGGCCTTTGTCCACGAAGAAGAAAGCATGGCTGACTTTGACAAGATTAATGAAGAACTCTTCCAATCCTCATACTTGGCCAATCGCTATGCCAATGTCCTCATGCCAATCCTTGGGAACTTAGGAAATGTATCCTTCGTCTTGACTGCCTTGGTCGGTGGGGTCTTTGCCCTCAATGGTGTGGGTGGCTTGACTATCGGTGGTCTCATGGCCTTCCTACAATTGAACCGTTCCTTCAACGGCCCTATTACTCAGGTCTCTCAACAACTGAACTTTGTCCTTATGGCGCTTGCCGGTGCCGACCGTATCTTTGACCTTCTGGATGAAGCAGAAGAAGTGGATCAAGGTAAGGTCACTTTGGTTAATTACGAATTGGTAGACGGTCAAATGGTTGTGACAGACAAGAAAACCAACCATTGGGCTTGGAAGCACCCACGTCCAAATGGCGACTACGAGTTGGTCGAGTTGGTCGGAAATGTGGTCTTCCAAGATGTTGATTTCTCTTACGATGGTAAGAAACAAATCCTTCACGACGTTAACCTCTATGCAGACAAGGGGCAAAAGGTTGCCTTTGTCGGTGCGACAGGTGCTGGTAAGACGACAATTACCAACTTGATTAACCGTTTCTACGACATCCAATCTGGTGTGATTACTTATGATGGTATCGATGTGAAGCTGATTGAAAAAGATTCTCTTCGTCGCTCACTTGGTATCGTGCTTCAGGATACCCATCTCTTCACAGGGACTATCGCTGAAAATATTGCCTACGGCCGTGCGGATGCGACTCGTGAAGAAATTCTTGAAGCTGCTCGTATTGCTAACGTGGATTCCTTTGTGCAACATCTGGACAATGGTTACGACACTGTTCTTACAGACGATGGTGCAGGCTTGTCTAATGGACAACGTCAGCTGATTGCCATTGCGCGTGCTGCCCTTGCTAATGCACCGGTTCTCATCCTTGACGAGGCGACTTCCTCTATTGACTCTCGTACCGAAAAAATGGTACAAGAGGGGATGGACCGCCTCATGGAAGGACGTACCGTCTTTGTTATCGCCCACCGTCTTTCAACCATCGTTAACTCAGATGTGATTATGGTTATGGACCATGGACATATCATTGAACGTGGCGACCACGACAGCCTTATGGAACAAGGTGGTACTTACTACCGACTTTATACTGGTGGTCTTGAAATTGATTAAGACTAAAAGAACTCAGGTTTTGCCTGAGTTTTTTTGTATATGAAGAAAATGACTTTTTTGAGGCTTTCCTTTTCTATAAAGGATGGAAGTTTTTAGCACCTTATCACCCCCCCTGTCTATGCTATACTAAAAGTGATACAGAAAAATGGGAGATTATTATGGAAAATAAGTTTATGCAAAAGTCCACACCTAAGAGTGATAAGACAACCAAGGCTGTTTTTATTGGTCTCTTAGTGGCGCTTCTCTTTGTTATTGCTGGGATAGCTATCTTTTTTGCTCTCAATGGTAGCAGTAAGAGTGCTAAAGGCTCGAACGCATCGGGCAAGTCGAGTAGTACCCTCTATTCAGGCAGCAATGCAGAGGATCCTTTGTTCAAAATCACCCTGAAAACTTTCGGGGATAACAAGGAATTTCTACTCGTGACACCAAACCCTGGTCAGGATAGAAACATGTTTAACATAGTGGGGGTAGCTGGTCAATACCTCGTCACTCAAGAGTATAAAGGGAATCTATCTAGTAAGAAAAATGCCAAGGGTGATAGTCTTTACAAGTATGACTACTATAATATCTATGTGTATGACACGGAAAAACCAAATCAAAAACCCAAACAAATCGACCTTTTGAAATTGGCTAAAAAAGCTGGGGATGAAGATTATTTAAATCAGGCAAGTCTAAGACTTTTCATGCTCAATGGACAGGGCTACCTACAATTGCCATTTGGGGCATCGTCAGCTGACCCCACTGCCAATAAAAAGTTCCTCAATCTTTATTCTCAAAAGATAGAGGAAATGTACATTCCAACCAACTCCGATACATTGGAGACGGAATTTAAACACGCTAATGTTGATATCTCTAAGACGTTAGCGCCTTTTGGTCTTGAGATGTTTCAGAGTGCTGCTAATGGTAAAGATTTTGATGATCATAGTAACACACCAACTGGTAATCTGCCTGCTTTATATTACCTTTCAGCCAAGGACAGAAGTCTTAATATGGACAATACCAACTTTGCCAAAGAGCAAAAAGATGCCTACGAGGCAGTTAAGACCAAACATGCGAGAATCTACAGCCTTCCAAATAAAGTCACTAACGAGACTTGGGTTAATGCCCTGTTGCACTGGATGGCGCCAGTGGGGCAAGATGCCTATGAGTTACAGGTTAGCGCCTTTAAACCGACTAATGAGGAAGGTAAAGTCAAATCCTATCAAGAATTACAGAGCTGGAACGACAACCATATAAGGAAAAAATAGACAAGCAGTTCCTCTTTAAAAAAATGACAAGAATCCCAAGTTTATAAGCTTGGGATTTTAAAATTTTAAGAAAAGAGGCTAACTAGACTAATCTTAAGTCTCTGAGAAACCGTTAGTAAGTCACAAAATCTTGAGAGTGTTACTAGGAAAATGGGATGACTTTTTTGAATTGTGAGGAAAGAATGGATAAAACCAGGTAGGTATTAATAAACTTTTTAAGATTTTTAACTCTTGGCAACCATTTTCAAATAGGGGATTCTGAAGGAAAAGCGCCCCTTAAACAAAAAGAAAGAGACAATCGTTAGTTTAGGCTAGCTTTTCGATTCAGAGGGACATATAGCCCGCCTTTATGTGATTTCTCTACTTTAAGTAAGGCATAAATGAGAACATAAATAAAAATAATGATAATTATATGGCACATCAACAATCACTAAGATTAAAATTATGATTAATCTGCATGAGTTGATTAGAAAAATAAGAAGTGATAAAAGATGTAAAATTTAAAGAAAAACTCAGTTATTTACTGCATTTTACAGTTGTTAGGTAAGAATTAATGAGTAAAAACAAAGTAAAATGTCTGACAATTTGATTTTTTTTAAAAAAGTTGTCTAAATCACTTGACTATAAATTGTCAGAATGTTAAAATGCAATTGAATCATGGATACGAGGATACAAATTCTCGAATGCATGTGACATATAACTAACTTTTTTAAAGAGGGAGACTTTATAATGAAAGACATTTTCAACAGACGCCAACGTTTTTCATTGCGTAAATATTCGTTTGGTGTCGCTTCAGTCTTGCTTGGGACAGCATTGTTTGCTGCTCACACCGCACAGGCTGAAGAGGTTGACGCAGCATCAACGTCGTCTTCAGATTCTTCTGCAGCTGTAGGAGCTGAAGGTACTGCAGATCTGGTTAAAGAAACAGCAACTTCTGTTGCTCAATCAGATCCAACTGCTGCAGCTGCGGCTGAAGCCCCAACTTCAACGCTACCAATCTCAGTAGCTTCTGTTTCTGAAGCTCCAAAGGCTGAAGCAACAACTTCTGAAGCAGCAAAAGAAGAAGCTTCTTCAAGCGCTAAATCAGAAGCAGCTAAACCTGCAGAAAACAAAGCTACGTCAGAAGTAGCTAAACCAGCAACTCCAGCTTCAACAGCAGCTTCAACAGCAGCAGCCAGCGGTAAAGTTGAAACAACAGCTTCAACACCAGCTGCTACAGCAACACCAGCTGCAGCAGCAGCTAACCATTCTGCAGCAACAGCAGCTCCAGTAGCTGAAGAAACACCAGCAGCTGAAACTGCGGCGGCAGCAACAAGTGTTAAGCCAAATGTTACAGCACGTGGTTATTCACGTTTTTATTCTGTAGGATCAGCAGCAGATCGAAGTGCAACACTTGACCGTGCCGCAATTGATATGACGAATGCTGGTGCTTTGGCATCAAGAAGCAGCCGTCGTAACCGTCGTGCTTTGACAGATCATAATGTAGCGCCGATTGATGTTGTGACGACTTTAGCTAATAAAGTTGCTGCCAATCCAGATATGACAGATCCTAACGGAGCATCTGTACACTCTCAAACAATTCCATCAGGTTACCAAGCTAAAGAAGGAGATTTCTATACTTATGGTATTTGGAATCTCACAAAATATAATACCCGTTACAATACAAACTACTATGCACGTGCTTATAAGAATTTTGACACTTCAACAGATACTACAGTTGAATTGATTGATAAGAATACGGGTAATGTAGTTGAAACACATATAGTTACTGCAACTAGCGGTATTCAAAAATTCACTACAACAGGTCAAAAATCTAATAGTGAGTTGACATTGTATGTGGACTATCAAGCTGGCGCTGGACAAGGCCCTGGCAAGACAGACCAACCGTTCATTCAAATGGGATTTGAAGTAGGTTCTGCTATTAAAGCCTTAGTTGCTCCAGGTCATAACTTGACTCCAATAGAACAAGATCATTATAATGCTGTTTACAATGCACGTAATTCCAATGATATTATTAATGTAGTTGAACCTGCTTACAATGGTCGTGAAGTTACAGATACAAACTTTAAGATCCCTATTAATGTTGAAAAGACTACTTACTATAAACTTGTTGACAAGAAAAACTCTACCTACAAGGAAACTGGTAAGTCTGTTACAACTCAGGACTATAAAGAAAATAGAAATGAAACCAGCTTAGCAACGTACACACTCAAAGCCATGGAGGGTCAAAACTTCACAGCTTCTGGGGAACGTCAATTTAAAAAGACTGAAAAACTTACAGATAAAATTACCAGAGAGACAGCTTATAAACTCTATCAAACGGCAGATCCAGATACAACTGCTGGTTATGTCAGTCGTCCATATAAAGTTGGAACCAAGTTTATGGATGCTGATAGATACGGTATTAAACGTATCAAAGAAATCGTTGGCGAAGATGGTTCAGTCGTCATTCGCGTTTACTTGTTAGATCCAAAACAACAAAGCAAACGTTCAGATGGTACGTTGAGTACTGATGGCTATATGCTTTTAGCAGAAACTAAGCCAATCAAACCAGGTGAGAACAATACTCAGGAATTGGTTAAGAAAATGTCACCTCTTCATACAATTCCATTTACTGGTACTGACGGTGTGAATCATCCGAATGGTATTGAATTTCCATTTGATTTCCAATGGGATGCCGCCTACACTCCTTATAAGACAGTTTTTGTTCCATTCTTAGGAGATAATATCGGTTATAATACTGATAATGAGCAACTTAGAAGAGGAGTTAGAGGTATTGGTATGAACGTTGACTTGCTCAACACTCTTGTACCATACAAACAACCAATTTACTACTACGACAAGACAGAAACTATCAAGGTAAAACCAGAAGTTGAAAAACAATTGACAGGCCGTAATCTTGTAAATGGTGAATTCAGCTTCAAGATTAAGGAAAACTCTTCTTCACCTGGTGTGGAAGAAACCGTTACAAACCAAGATGGTAAGGCAACCTTCTCATAATTGTCATTTACAAAAGAAGGTACTTATACATATACAATCACCGAATTAGCTGGCAGAGACAAGGATGTCGACTATGATGCTATGGAAGTAACCATGACTGTAAAGGTTACGAAAGATGCTCATGGTGATTTGCAAGCAGAAGTTAAATACAGTGGTACTGGTGGTTTTGCTTCAAGTGCGGATGATAAAGTCTTCAACAACTACGTTGTAGCTCCTGTTAAGACTAAGTTCGACTTCACTAAAGCCCTTGCAGGTCGTGCTCTTAAAGCTGGTGAATTCAGTTTCCAATTGAAAGATGCCAACGGAACTGTTCTTCAAACTAAGACTAACAATGCTAATGGTGTTATCGCCTTTGACGATTTGACATTCACAAACGCACAAGTTGGTACTCACAAGTACACTGTTGAAGAAGTTCAAGGTTCTGAAGCTGGCATTCAATATGACACAATGAAAGCTGAAGTAACAATTACTGTTACTAAAGATGGTCATGTTCTTAAAGCTGTTAATACACTTCCAGCAGATACAGAGTTCAACAATACTTTCACACCTGCTGCAACACAAGCACAATTCCGCTTCACAAAACGTTTGGAAGGTAAGACTCTTGAAGCTAATGCCTTCACATTCGAATTGCTTGAAAACGGTAATGTGATTCAAACTAAACAAAATGCGGCTGATGGTTCAATTCAATTTGACCCAATCTCATATGCAACTGTAGGTACACACACTTACACTGTACGTGAAAAAGCTGGAACAGATACAAACATTGATTACGATTCAATGAACGCAGTTGTGACTGTAAATGTTACAAAAGATGCTCAA
>SKER01002704.1_pt1 | contig 11159 bp, 8 predicted proteins | sample 4826961 | NCBI WGS metagenome assembly SKER01 (sample SAMN11008804, study PRJNA524170) | human gut metagenome | biome: Human fecal sample; material: Feces; isolation source: fecal sample from pouch patient p47 | host: Homo sapiens | place: Israel: Tel-Aviv | collected 2016-11-16
CCCCACTAACATTCCTATGACATTTCTTCCCTCTCTCAAGAATGGAGTCACATCATAAGTCTGGTAACACAGATATTTAGAATAGACGGTAAATTCCGGAGCAAACTCTCTGTCGTCCGGACGTATTCCGTTCACGCTGAGCTGATATGCTCCGTGGCATGTGGCATAGACGCGTGCCCGTTTTATACCGTCTCGTGCGTCAAATTCTTTGCGAAAATATTCTGCCGGATTCTGCCCGCCGGTTCCAGGTTTTACCTTTTTCATCGGGAACGGAGATTTCACCCACTCGGCCGTCCATTCTTTCTTCATAAATCCTGTCTCAAAGGATGAGGATGCCGCCGCCTTTTCTCCGTTATTAACTGTCACTTCCACTGTCCAGTTGTAGTCACTGAGACTTTGTAATGGTTTCCCGGAGTACTCCACAAAAATACTTTTATCACTTTCTACCATTCCAGAATCCCACATTACTTCGTCCATATTTTTCACTGTGATATGATAGGATGTCTGCATCACATTCTTTTCATCACTAGTGATTACCCATGAAAAATAAGGTGCTTCGTCCACGCATGGTCTGTATTGACTGTTTACCTTAAGTCTTGTAAGCTCCATAGCAGCCTTCCTGATCAGAATTTCGCAAGCGCCGTATCCAGCATCTGCGCCTCATCTTTTTTTATCTCTCCTGCGAATGTTTTCGCGACATCTCTAAGCGAAAGTCCATATGCAATATCCGGAATCATATCCACTTCCATCATTTGAGAAAGAAACGCGCGAATATCCGGATGGTTCAGCAGTTCTTCCATTGTCGAATCTATGCTGTATTTCCTCTTTAAAGGCTGTGACGCCTCATAAGTGACTTCATATTCTCCGGCTTTCACACGGCAAATTCCGTTTTCTACATCTTCAAACAGTGGGTTTTCTTTATCTTCATATACAGATTCCGGCGCAAGTGGAAGAACCACTTCTGCCCTTCCGCCAAACGGAACTGTAACAGTGATGGTGATTTTATTCCCCTCTAATATCTCCCAGCCGCACTGATAGCATCCGGTTGCCGAATCATAAACAGCTTTTACATATTTCAGTCCGCTATTCACTTTCGGGCTGATCCGCATCACCCGGCCTCCCGGACTCTGTTCCGTCACATCAATCCCGGCCGCATGGCGGAAGATCCATTCCAGTACGGCGCCATATGAATAATGATTCAGGCTGTTCATTCCCGTGCTGGAGACATGGCCGTTCTCATCCAGTGAATTCCAACGCTCCCACACGGTCGTTGCCCCCAGCTTCACTTCATAAAGCCAACCCGGATATTCTTCGTTCAAAAGCAGCCGGTACGCCGCATCCGTCATCCCGTGGTCTGTCAGCACGTTGCACAGAAGCGGCGTACCCACAAACCCGGTATTCAGTTTATTTTTGTTGTCCCGGAGGAGTTTTTTCATCATCTGCTTTGTCAGTTCTTCATTTTCAGACAGATGATATTTCAGTGCAAGAATAAGCCCTGTCTGCGTCTTCACCGCACATCTGCCTGTAGCAGTAAAATATTCTTCTTTCACGACCTGCCACTGACGGTCTGCGATTTCCTGATATTCCTGTCTCGTTTCTTCCAGTCCAAGCACGTCCGCCGCCTTTGCGACTGTCTGGGCGCTTGCCGCGTAGTAGATATCCGCGATATATGCTTCATCAGTCGCCCCGTACACACTGTTCGCGGCAGCGCCTGTACGGTCGAGAGCCAGCCAGTCTCCATAATGGAAGATCTGTCTCCATCCGTGATGATCTCCGTCAATCCTGCGAATATAATCAACCCATGCCTTCATGCTCTCAATCTGGCTTTCCAGGATTGTTTTGTCCCCGCTGAACAAATATACGTTCCAGGGGATGATACATGCGGCGTCTCCCCATGCGCAGGAACATTTTGTCGGTCCGAATGTGGGGACAATCTCCGGAACCATTCCGCCCGCCAGAAGCTGTTCCTGATACATGTCATATAAATATTTCCGGTAAAACGCGTAGGTATCAGCCAGATAGCTTGCAGTCGCAGAAAATACCTGTGCATCCCCTGTCCAGCCCATTCTCTCATCTCTTTGCGGGCAGTCTGTAGGCACATCCAGGAAGTTTCCTTTCATTCCCCATTCGATATTGGAGATCAATTTGTTCACAAGATCATTCCCTGTCTCGATTGCCCCGATGCTCTCATAATCGCTGTAAAGAACAAGCGCCGTGAAATCCTCACATGAAAGATCCCTAATCCCGGTCACTTTCACATATCGATAGCCATAGTATGTAAAATGAGGCGTAATCACCTTTTCTGTACCATCAGAAACATAAATGTACTCCGAAAGTGCAGTTCTTAAATTCTCGTTATAGAAACATCCGTCCTGAAGCACCTCTCCCGTCTGAATCCTGATAGTTGTCCCCGCCGGCTCATGTACACGCAGTCGGAAGATCCCTGCGATCTCCTGCCCCAGATCAAATACATCTTCTCCAGCAGGCGTATGGATCAGTTCTGCCGGCTTCATCTCCTCCTGTACCTTAACCGGAAGAGATAACCGTTCCATAAGCCGGCCTTTCGGAACCTTTGCGATCCGCGCAGGAGACTCCTCTACCGGCGGCAGCGTATCATCTCTTCTCTCACCGTCATAGATATTGGAAAACCACAAATTGCTTCTTGTAACTGACCAGGTTTCATCAGAACTGATCACATCTTTCGTTCCGTCTTTGTACTCTATGTGAATCTCCGCAATCAGCTTCCACTCGTCACCGTAATATGCTTCCCGCTCCGGATCATTGAAACCGAACCTGCCTTTATACCAGCCGTTTCCGAGAAGAACAGACAGCACACCTCCTCGTTCTGCCTGTTCTGTGATGTCATACGTCTGATACTGGATCCACCGGTCATAATTATTGCAGTACGGAGTCAGATACTCTTCACCGATTTTCTTAGGATTTTCTTTATTTTCCCCAAGAAAATATGCCTCATACAATCCCAGACCGCAAATGTACAACCTTGCTCTTTTCACTTTTTTTTTCGGTTCAATCCTTTTTGAAAAAATCGGATGCCGTTCCTGACTGCTGTCACAGGTAATCCACCTTCCAGTCCATGGTTCATCCATTTTGGCAGTCTCAAAAAACTGTACATCTGATTCGATTACTTCCTCTACATCTGTTGCAACAATGACCTTCCAGTAATATCTTGTATACGGCTGTATTTCAAATTCTACTCTTGTAGAGAGGCTGTCCAACTCTGTTTCACCTGTATCGTAACAGATATCTGTAAAGGTTTTATTCTTGCTGATTACAATCCTTGCATGTTTCTGGTTCTGTCCCCTGCATCCTTTCACTTTCCATGAAAATGCAATAGTATCCATATTAAACCCTATCGGATTTGTGATATGATTTGTTTTTGCCGCATAAATCTTTCCCATGCTGATACTCCTTCTCTATCATTCTTATTCACTTATTCCCGCTTTTGACCGTTTCTCCCTCAACAGATATGTCTGCTCATTCAATTTTTCCTTGGTAATAGGATAACCTTTTGAGAAGATCACAATGGCCACCACATTTACGATTGCCGGCAATATTAGCACACAGAGGACGATCACATTAATCACATCGTCATTCTGTACTGCCGCCTTACTGTCAAATCCTGCTAACTGCAGCAGATACCCCGGAATCGCACCACCGATTCCCATTGCACACTTGGAGACAAAGCTGGAAAGAGATGCGACAGCACCTTCTGCCCTAATTCCCATAGACACTTCGATATAATCTGTATTATCTGCCTGTATTCCATAATTAAGAGGTGCTGCAAAGCCGGCTCCTATTCCTGCAATCAATACAGAGACAATAAGAAGGGGAATGCTCCTCACATCCAACAGACGGATGATTGGTGCAAGTCCTGCAAGTGCAAGTCCAATCGCATACATTTTCTTCTTTCCAAACCTTCCAATCAGATTACCAATGACCATTGTAGCCGGAAAAACAGCAACACATGTAATAAGCGTAATAATAGACGCCAACGTCAGGTCTTCAAAAATATATGTATAAAAGTATGTATTTGCTGCATTCACGATATTGCTTCCAATCGAATATAACAGTACAGCAAGGAATGTAATGTACACCGGCTTCTGACTGAGAATCTTGAATAATTCTTTTACAGAATAGCTGTTCTCCATCTGTGGTTTTACACGTTCTTTTACTCCCATGGTTCCTATAATAGAGAAGAAAAAAATCACTGCTGTCATGATCAGAACAAGATTAATATATCCCTGTTTGTTAGAAGTATCTCCAAGAATAAGTGGAGCTGCCACACCGATTACAAGCGCCCCGATCACGTATGCAAGCCCTTTGATTGAACTTAAGCTGTTCCTTTCTTTCATATCTTCTGTCATAACCGGCAGAAGACTGTTCAGCGAAATATCCATGACTGGGAACAACACACCAAGCAGAATATACGATACATATGCGATTGCCAGTTTCCCCGATGTTGATAACATAGGTCCAAACCAAAGCAGAAGGAAATTGACGCTACACAGAATTGTTCCCAGAATCAATGTCGGTCGGAAATGTCCCATTTTTCTGGTCGGAAGATGGTCGATTATAAATCCAACTAACGGATCGTTAATGGCATCTAGAAAGCGTGCGATCAGGAACAGTGTCGCACATGCAGCAGGACTCAAGCCGCATATATTGGTATAAAAAATTAGTAAATATCCGTTGATCAGTGTCATAACCGGAATGTTTCCAAAGTTTGCCATTGCAAATGACAGCTTTTCTCTCATTTTTATCTTATCTTGATTCATATTTTATTCTCACTTTCCCTCTTCTGCACACAGAGAATTCAACTCTACAATCATCTGTTCAATCGCTTCACCTGGAATCACACTCAGAAATGACTTCAGCGGCATCTGGGCTATAATTTCCGGAGTCACAAGTTCTACTTCTCCTTCTTCTTTCTTTGATTCTTCTCCCTGTGATATCCCCTCAAGATACTCCATCATTTTTCCTGCTGTCTTCGGGTGGCTCATTAACTCTCCCATTGTCGTGGTCATATCTACAGTAAACGGCAGCGATACATCTGTAGTAAATGAAAGTTTGGCAGTTTCTCTTATATCATCACTGGCATGTCCGATCTGGATCTCATATGTACCTGACGGAGTATACCAGTCGTGAATCTTTGTCTCGTAGTAAGCAAAATCTCTCGCACAAAGCTCCATTGTAACCGTCTTCTTCTCACCCGGATTCAGAAATACTTTCGCAAACCCTTTCAGTTCCTTCACTGCTCTTGGCACGGTGCTGTCTTTGTCGCTGACATAGAGCTGAACTACTTCACTTCCTGCCATCTTCCCTGTATTCTCCACATCAATGCTCACCTTCAGAATATCTCCATCTTTCATTTCCGCAGAAGAGAGTTTCATATTGCTGTAGCTGAATTCCGTATATGACAGACCATGTCCGAATGCCCAGCGCACCGGTACTTTCTTCGCATCATAGTAACGGTATCCGACAAAGATATCTTCTCCATAGAGAACAGTCCTGCCGTCTCCAGGGAAATTCAGGTAACTCGGGTTGTCTTCCAGACGATATGGGAACGTCTCCGCCAGACGTCCTCCTGGATTTGCCTCCCCAAATAACAGCCGGTCGCTGGCCTCCCCAATGCCTTCTCCTCCCAGATACATCTCCAGAATGGCATTTACAGACTCCGCCCATGGAGTTTCTACGGGACTTCCGTTATGAAGAACCACTACCACATTTTTCTGTATCTCAGCCACAGCCTCTATAAGGCGATTCTGACACTTTGGCAGTTCCATGGATGTTCTGTCATATCCTTCCGACTCAAAGCTGTCCGGCAGTCCGGCAAAGATTACAACTACATCTGCGCCCGCTGCCGCTTCACACGCCTGTTTCAGATCCTCTTCTGTCATCTCGTCACGCTCTGACGAGAAGCCTTTCACGTACTCCACTGCCCTGCCTTTTCTCACCGCAGTTTCCAGAGCCGACACTACGCTGTCCGTATTGATGTGACTCGATCCCCCGCCCTGGTATCGCGGTTTCTTTGCAAATTCCCCGATATAGACTACTTTCTGTTCTTTTTTCAGCGGCAGCACTCCCCTGTTTTCCAGAAGTACGGCGCACTCTGTTTCGATATCTGCCGCTGCTTTGTGATCCTTTTCCCTGTCAAATACAGTCTCCGCTTTCCTGTTATCTGTGTAGGAGAAGACTACTTTCAGTATGCGTTCCACCGTTCTGTCAAGAATTTCTTCCTCCAGTTCTCCATTCTCCACTGCCTGAATAATCTTTCTTGTATTATATCCTCCTGATCCCGGCATCTCCAAGTCAAGACCGGCTTTCAGTCCTTTCACCCGGTCATTTACAGCTCCCCAGTCACTGACCACATATCCTTCAAATCCCCACTCATCCCGCAGGATATCTGTCAGAAGCTTCTTATTCTCTGAAGAAAATACTCCGTTGATCTTATTGTAGCTGCACATCACAGTCTTTGGCTGCGCTTTCTTCACCGCCTCCTCAAAAGCCGGCAGATAAATTTCCCGGAAAGCCCGTTCCGATACTTCCGACGATATCTGCATACGGTCTGTTTCCTGATTATTCGCGGCGAAGTGTTTCATACTGGTTCCGATGCCTTTCGACTGTACGCCCCGGATATATGCTGACGCCATCTTTCCTGTCAGATATGGATCTTCGGACATATATTCAAAATTCCTTCCGCAGAGAGGACTGCGTTTGATATTAACTGCAGGGCCGAGGAGCATGCCCACGTTCTCAGCCTGACACTCGTCCCCAAGGATCTGTCCCATACATTCCATCAGTTCCACGTCAAAGCTGGATGCCGTGGCGCAGGCTGCCGGAAAGCAGACTGCATTCACACTTTTATTCAGGCCGAGATGATCTGCCGCGCCTTCCTGTTTGCGCAAGCCGTGCGGGCCGTCTGTCATCATAACGGAAGGAATCCCTAACCTTTCGATTCCCATCGTGTTCCAGAAATCCGCTCCCGAACATAGTCCTGCTTTTTCCTCCAGTGTCATCTGTCTGATCAATTCTTTCAGGTTTCTGCTCATTATGAAATCCTCCTTAAATAAATTCTTATCTGTTCCTATCTGTGGGCTTCCCAGAAGATGACTGCTTCCTGAAGCCAGTTTTTCACTTTTGTTTCATTTCCTATTCCAAATCCATGTCCCAGTCCGTCAACGATTCTGACCGACACATTTTCTTTGCCCAGTACCTTCTCTAATTCCGGCAGTTTATCTTCCACATTTGCAAAACCGAACTCATCATCCCGCCCTACGATAGAAAATACCGCCAGTCCCTTGTCCTCCTGCAAAGCTTTGATATTCCAGTCCAGACCATACATAGGGAAGATCACCTTCGGTCTTGGCAGATGATTCTTGTGGCAGCAGTCCTCATAATTGGCAAATGAATACGCCGTGGTCATAAGTCCTCCTGCTGAAAAACCAAAGATGGCATAATCATCCATGTTTACAGAAAACTGTTTTTGATGCTCCGTCAGATATCGGATCACTTGTGTCAGTTCCCTCGCGGCAGCCTGTCCCTGCTTTACCTGTTCTGTCTCACCCAGCTGTCTGCCGACCGGATAACTTACGACGAAAACAGAATATCCCATTTTATGCAGCTTCATCGCCACAGGATACCCCTCGCAATCAGTTACATTACTGATAAATCCACCTCCCGGAACTACAATGGCAAGTGGTTTTCCCTGTTGTCCCTGATAAAACATTCCCGTCAGATGTGACCTGTACGGATGACCCTTCACTGCTTCCGCAGGATACAGATCCGACACCAGCCTTGCCTGACCTTTCTCAACAAGTCCGGTTAGATAATTGAAAGATTCCAAGGCTGCATCCAATTGTTCCTCACGGCCCGGCGCCTTTAAAAAATCCTTATACTTTACAGGCGCAATGGCTTTCAGCACGTTATCCTCCACATTGAAAAACATATGTTTAAAACCGCCGAATACCGGATGCTGCATGAAAAATCCAACTTTGTCCTCCCCCGTTCCCGGACGGAAATGTCCGTTTTCATCGTAATAGCTGCTTTCCTTTATTTTTGGAAATCCGCAGATGCCAAGAAGTGCCGGCAAAAACATGGCACTTTTTTTGTAGACATATAATGTCGCACCGATTACAAATAATAAAACAATCACCACTACTGCAAAAAATATCTTCATCCTAACCTATGCCTCCTTTTCTTACTGACATCTTACATTATACAGACTAAAATTACATCAACGAAACATAAGTGATTTACCGACCAAACTTAATAAATATCCGAGATTACTCTGTACACCTTTGCCCCCAATATGGTATATTTTAGACAGGTTAAATAAACTGCTGATGACTATAATCACAGTTCATTCATATCTTGAAAAGGAGAGAATATATATGATGACATTATCTGCATTGAATCAATTTCTGAAGCAGCACACTCCCGAAGAAACCCAGCGTCTGAACGGTGTAAAGAAAGATTATTCACAATTTCCTGTTGCCAGAGGTAAGTTTGATACACCCTGTTACCGTTTTGATACGAACCTTGAAGATCTGCGTTCTTTATTTCTTTCAAAGAAAGTTCTTCCGAGTTATTACAACTTCGCTGTTGTAAAACAAGATCGTTTTGAAAACGTACCTCTGCATATCCATGAGTGGCTGGAGTTGAGTTATATTTATTCTGGCGCCTGCACAATGACGATAAATAAGACTACATTCAGGCTAAAATCCGGGCAGATGGTTCTGATCAGCCAGAATGCACCTCATTCTGTCAAAAGATGTTCAGAAAATGATATTATCATCAATTTTCTGCTGACGCGCGAATATCTGAACGGTACTTTTTTTGAACGCCTGTCTCAGGATAATTACCTTACACACTTTTTCATTGAGGCTCTGAACACCACGATGCAGGAAAGCAGGTATATTGTCTTTTCCCCGGAACAAAAACAAAACCGGCTGGCAGATCTTACCAACCAGTTTCTCTGTGAATTTTATTCTCCGTCCGTAACATCCGGGCCTTTTTTAGACAGTCTTTTTACACTGATCACCTGTGAGATGATCAATCTGTTCCAGCACGGTATGGTTCTGGATCACTCCTCAGTGGATCAGATTTATACCATACTCCGATATATCGAAACAAACTTTGCGGACTGTACCCTTTCTTCTACAGCTGAGTTTTTTAATATGCACCCAAACTATCTCTCTGCCTATATCCGCCAGCATACCGGAATCACTTACAAAGAGCTGGTCCAGACACACCGGCTCTCTCAGGCGGCAAAATTGTTAAGGAGCACCGCACTTTCCACAAATGATATCAGCCTTGCCGTCGGATATCAGAATACCAGCTTTTTCTTTCAGCTGTTCCGCAAGAAATACGGATGTACGCCTATGGAATATCGAAACATGCTTCATGCTTCTGATACGCCAAATATGTGATATGTACATTATTTGTCATATAGAAACTTTTCCGGTAAAGTTACTTTAAAATCTTTCGCCAAATCTCTGAAATTCTGAGGTGAGATTGTCTGTCTTTTATCCGGTCTCATGGACAGCATCTTTACAAGGATTTCCGCGGATTTCTCTACGGTGTGCATTAATCCGAATGTAAGATCAAAGTCTTCCCCTGAGCAGAACATGCCGTGATGCGCCCAGATTGCCACATCATATTCTTTCATCAGGGCACTTGTCGCCACTGCGATCTCACGGCCGCCCGGCACCATCCATCCTACTACACCGATTCCGGAAGGAAATACAACCGGGCACTCGGTCGCCATCTCCCAGAGTTCTCTAGTAAATACTTTATCCTCCAACGGCAGTACAAATGTCAGTGCGATCACATTCGTGGTATGTGCATGATAAATCACCCGGTGCGCTCCATTGGTAACGCCTTTTTTCACTTCATGGTTCATCAGGTGGCTCGGTAGCTCACTGGTCGGTCTGCCTCCGTTTACCAGGCCCCAAAGGATGCGGTAATTCTCTCCTTTTTCATCCAGTTCGATGATGCAGATACTATCCTCCGGATCAATGATGACATTGCGGAAATATTTCCCGCTGCCTGTTACGAGGAAATATTCGCTCGCAAGTCCGGGGACTTTGGTGGCAATCGGTTTCCATTCATTGTCATAATGAAGGAACTCTTTTACCTCCGCCACTTCCTCGTCTTTGATGCGGTAAGACAGGTTGCCGCCGTTTCTCTCGTGCCATCCCTGCTCCCATCCATCGTTACACATACGGATAAATCCCTGTACAAATTTTGTATCCAATACACTCACGGCTTTTCCCTCCTACACTCTTTTTGTCAATACCGTCTCTTCGTATTTCTCAATTTCCCCGAACCACGTACCGTCTTTTGGCGCTCCGCATTCTTCACAATACTCGGCCCACACATCACCAAAGGGCAGTGTTTTTATCTCTTCCTGCTTTACCATCAGCTCTGTCATACGTCCTTCGTCCTGCAGTTGTTTCAGTGTTTCATTTGGTGTCAGCAGTGCATTTAAAAGTGCTTTCTGGAAATTACGGAATCCTACAACCCATGCGGAGATTCTGTTGATGCTCGCGTCAAAATAATCCAAGGCAACTTTATCTACAGAAGACATTCTCCATACAGTAGGCTACGAAAACAGCAGCTTTTTTCACAACAAATTTAAAGAACTGTATGGGAAAACTCCAAAAGAATATCGTAGAGAAAAAGCTGCCGCCTCTTTAGGAGATAGCAACAGCTTTTCAAATGACGTCTAAAATTATTTAACAACATTAAGATAACATACCGTAACCAAGAATACGTCCACTCCCAATCGGATACTGATGCTGCCACACTCCCCTGACGCTATTGCCATTCACTGTCGTACTCGTATTCCCTTCTACGGTATACACAATATCTCCCTCACACTTCTTCACAATCGCCACATAGTCTGCCATGCCGGCGTCTCTCCAGTCGAAGAACATAAGAAGAGCATAAGAGCAAGTTTCGCCTGAGTAACTCAAAACTCACTCCGTGATTTTCTCCCACTCGACAAACTTGATGTGGATTTCGCTCCCCATACCCTCGACATCATATTTTTCAAATATGTATATTAGCTCCTATCTTGATAGTCGCAGCTTGATTGTTCCATCACGGTAATAAAAAAGATGTTTACTGCTACACTT
>SKER01002708.1_pt1 | contig 11124 bp, 9 predicted proteins | sample 4826961 | NCBI WGS metagenome assembly SKER01 (sample SAMN11008804, study PRJNA524170) | human gut metagenome | biome: Human fecal sample; material: Feces; isolation source: fecal sample from pouch patient p47 | host: Homo sapiens | place: Israel: Tel-Aviv | collected 2016-11-16
CGGCATCACTGGCTGCGCCGACAGCACCATGGTGCTGTCCAACGTCAACCGCGCAGACGGCAACGCGACCCTCTCGCTGACGGGGCGCGACCGTGAGTTCCTCGAACTCAAGATCCGCTTCCGCCAGTGCCGCTGGCACCTCATCGAAAAGACCAGCCAGGAAGAACTGGAAGAGCGCGATGTCCCCGACGACGTGCTGCGCACCATCGACTTCATGGCGGCATGCCCGTCCCAGTGGCAGGGCACCCCGACCAAGCTTCTCGGCGAGATCGGCGCCGAGGGCGTGAGCGTCGCAGCATTCGGCAAGCACCTCGCCGAGCATTCCGCCTTCATGGCCGACCGCGGCGTGGGGTACAAACGCGTGCGCACCCGCGAGGGCACCGTGCTCACACTGAGCCGCATTAGGACGGAGGCCGCGGACGATGACCAGTAGGCACACCAGACGCCTGAACGTCCGCATGTCGCAGTCCGACTACGAGGCCCTGGCCCGTGCGGCCGGGGCCTCCGAGCTCACCATCTCGGATTACGTGCGCTTCCGTTGCCTCGAGGACGACGGCCGACCGCGCATCGTGGTCGATGCCGAAGCCCTCAGGGCCCTCTACTCGAACGAGCGCAGGATCGGCGGGCTTCTCAACCAGCTCCTGCGCCATGCGAACACCCGCCATCAGAACTTTCCGCAGCTCGCAACGCAGGCGCAGGTCGTGCTTACGCAGCTGGAGGAGAGTTCCAGGCAAGTAAGCGAACTGATCGCAGAAGCGCGAGCTTCCGCATAGAAACACAGAAAGGGAATTATGGACTACTTCGGCATCAAGAAAGCCATCGCGGCGGTTACGTTTGCCGTCGGCAGCGTTGCCATCGCGGCCATCGCCGCGCCCGTCGGCGTGCCGATGGCCAGCAACATCCTGTTCAAGGATGGAACGAACTTCAAGCCGCTATGGACGATCATCGCCGGCGGCGACCCGATGGGCGGCTTGGGCCGGTACATCGCACAGCTCTTCGCGAGCGAGCACGGGGTCCCCGCGTTCATGCTCTGGCTGAGCTTCGTCGTACTCGTCTTCGGCCTGCTGCTGCTCATGCAGCATTACAAGAACAATGAGCGGCGCAACGTCTCCGGTGGCATTCTGGGCGACGCCAAGCTCATCACGGCAATGCAAGAGCTTCGCAAGAAGAACGACTTCTGGGATGGCAAGGGCATTCCCCAGAAAGCCGGCCTGGTAATCGGCAATTCGAAGAAGGGCTATCTCTTCGATAGCTCGATCCCGCATTGGGCCATCACAGGCAAGACCGGCTCGGGTAAATCATGGCTCGTCTACCTGCAGACACTTCATCTTTGCATGGCCGCTGGGTGGAACCTGATCGTGACGGGCAAGAACGAGATGCTGGAGCTCACGGGTGACAAAGCGCTCGAGCTCGGCTACCGTCGCATCGTTTTCGACCTGAGGGGCTACCCCGGCGCCAGCCGCTTCAACCCAATCGACCTCATCTCGGAGTTCGCAGAGACTGGCAACGTTGGCGATGCGCAGCTGACCGCCCGTCAGACCGCAGCCGACCTCGTGCCCATTGGCGGCGAGAGCAACACCTACTTCCCCAAGGCGGCCCGTTCCGCGCTGACGGCGTGCCTGCTCATCGTGGCCTTCGCCAACATCCCACGCTCGCGAAAGAACATGGCAACCGTATGCGACATGGTCAACCGCGGCACCACCGGCGACGGCAAGGACCCCTCCGCACCGCTTAAGGACTTCATCCGCAGCAGCGAGGTTGGCCCCGATCATCCGGCCTACGCCGCGGCGGCCGATTTCCTTTCCGACGGCGGCGTAACCACAGCCGGCAAGAACGTGCTGTCCACGCTGAAGGAGGCCTTGAGCATCTTCAACGACGAAGGCATCCGCCGCATCACCGCAACAAGCGACGTCTCTATTCGCGACATGGTGCGCGAGAAGACCGTCGTGTACATGCACCTGCTGGAGGAGAACGCGCCGTACATGGTGCTCATGTCGGCGTTCCTTAACCAGTGGTGGCGCATCGCACAATCTGAAGCCGACAAGAACGGCGGCCGCCTGCCGCACGAGACCGCGATTCTCGGCGACGAATGGGGCAACCTGCCCAAAGTGGATGCCATGGCCGAGATCGTCACCCTTGGACGCTCGTACCGCTTGCACGCCTACTGCGCCACGCAGGACCTGAAGCAGTGGCAAAAGTACAGCAAGCGCGGCGACCAGAACGCCGGCCGCGATAAGATCCTGGGATCGATGGGCGGCAAGGTGGCGTTGGCGCTGGCCAACCCCGACGACTGCCAGTACTTCACTCGCCTTGCCGGCAAGCGCACCGTGCGCACCCAAAACACCGGCACCTCGAAACAAGGTTGCGGCGTAGCCGCAAGCGTCGGCAGCAGCGAAGCCTACGCCGAGCGTGCCGACGACCTCATCCATGAGTGGGAGTGGGCGAACCGCGCGCCCGTAAGGGACGGCGCCATCGTGATCAAGGGCGCGGAGAACTCCAAGCCTGGGCGCGAGGGGGTGTTCCAGACGCCCGTCACCTATGCGAGCAACACGCCGGCGGGCGAGTTCTTCGGTCTGGGCAACGAGCGGGAATGCAACGCCAAGCGCATGCTGTTCCGTCAGAGCGCCGAGAACCAGGCAGCCGTCTGCAAACAGGACGTCGAGATCTGGCGCGTCGATTTCGACGCTTGCAAATCCGAGCAGACCGCCCATGCAGAGGTCGTTGACGACGAGTGGCAAGCCTGGGACGGCATGTAGCCGTGAGCGCCATCAAGCAGGTGGCGGTCACCTCGGCCGCCCACGCGGGCTCATTGGGCAAATACCTCAACGACGAGCGGGCACTGATGCGCGATTCCCAGCACATCGTGAACGAGGACCGATGGTTCGAGGAGATGGACGCCACCCGCGAGGCCTACGGGCACAACGCCCCGGGTCGCGCGGGCGCGTCCACGACATACATGTACCACCAGGTCATCGGCTTCAACCCGGATGAATGCAGCTGCAACGGCGGCAAGATGACGCCGCAGAAGTGCATGGAATTCGCAAAGGACTGGGTGCAGACGCGCTACCCGGCGCAAGAGGCGCTTTTGGTGCTGCACAAAGAGCACTGCGCAGCCGACGGCACCGACCGATTCGCCGTGCACATCGGCATCAACCGCACGAACCTGGAGACCGGCAACCGGCTCTGCGAGGGGCGCGGGCAGAAGGCGAAGGTGGACCGCGCGAACGCGATGCGCGCGCTGGACGCCAAATGGGGCTTGCGCCAGATGGTAAGGGGCGAGCGAAACTCACGCGTCCACGCCATGCAGCCCACGCATGCCGAGAAGGAGATGCACGCCCGCGGCGTGCAGTCCGATAAGGCCTACATCCGGCAGCACGTGCGCCAGCGCGTGGCCGAGATCTCACGCGAGGCGCCCGCCGGCAACCGCATGCGCGAGCTTGCCTCCAGGCTCAAGGCCGACGGCATAGGGATGTCCGTCAGCAAGGGCGGCAAGCAAGTGAGATTCCAGCGCGAGGGCAGCGGCTTCAAGGTGGGCGGCAGCCGCCTTGGCCGCGGCTTCTCCATACAGGGCATCGCCATGGGACTCGGCATGGAGGCAGGGATGCAGCTTGCCAGGGAGGCATCCCAGGAAATGGACCGCTGACGGCCCGTTTGCGTCGGAAGGGGCGTTCGGGCTCAGGGACCCGGACGCCCCTTCTGTGTTCGAGGGGGCCGGCCTGCCAAAGGCTGGCCGCAAGCCCCGAGAACGGCGCAGCCGGGACCCACGCGCCGAAGGCGCGCGGAAGCCCGGCGAGCAGGCCCCGCAGGGCAAGATCATCGCCGCGAGCGCGCCAAGGATTTGGCGTGTGAGTAGCGATGTACATCTTGCATCCACCGGGCACAGCGACTCGACCCGTTGAGCGGAGTCCGGTGGATCGTGAGCGCGGTTGAGCCGCCGCAAGCGAAGCCCGTGCCGAAACGGCATGGGCGAGCGATGCGTGCGGCGACCCGCGCGAGAGGCGGACAGCCGGTGAAAGGTGCCAGTGGCACGTTTCACCCGTGGCCGCCGGCGTGAGCGGAGCGCGCAGTGAAGAAGCCGGTGGCTTCTTCGAACGGAGTGCGCAGCGAGAGCGAAGGCGAAGCGATGGCGACTTAAGGGGAGCCATCGAGCGCAGCCGAAGCGGGCTTTGCCGCCCATAAGCGGCGAAGCGTCGGCCGCAGGGCCGACATCGCGCAGAGCAGTAGCGAGGCGCATCGGGCGCGAGCCCGATATACGCGGGCGGCATCGGTTTGCGAGCGTGCGAAAAGCGGGACCGCCTTTCGGCGGCCCCGCTGCCCTTGGAGGGCTAGGAGGTCTGGTTAGCCCTCCAAGGTGCCAAGTGCGTTGACGTGATGGCGGAGAATCGCACGAGACCCGCTCACGATCATCAGCGCGATGTCGTCGAAGCGGACGGCAATGTCGACCAGGTCGTCGCCGTTGGCTGCAAGCCATTGCGCTGCAGCCGACTCGCGCTGCTCGCGAGTTATCGTCGGGTCCTCGAAGCGCTGGGTACCGACGTTGGCTGAGACGTTCACGAATGCAATGCCGTCATCGTCTTTGGCGATGATGTCGATAGCCTGACCGTCGGCTGCCGTCCAGCTGCGGTCGAGAATCTCGTACCCCTTGCTGGTGAGGAATCTCGCGCTAGCCTCGACTGCGCGGTTGTTGATGGTTTCCATGATAGACCTCCTGTGTTCTTAGGCCGCCCTGCTGGCTGCCTTGTGGCGCGAAGACCGCATGGTTTGGCGGTGTGTGCAAGGAGGAAAGCGAAAACGTGGAACGCCGTGAGTTTTGCTCAGCAAAAGTTTTTCGCGCCTTGCGCACGCTGACGGGCCATGCGAACGTGCGGGACTCAAGGAAGCGACAGGTCGGGCTAGGTTCTGGATGGTCGTTTGGATTGCCAACGATGCACTGCTGTCACGCCGGCCAAGCGCCGTATCGCCCACATCTCCGCACAGGTTCGATCGCGGCAGGTCGGCGGCCGCGCTGGCGTATAATGTCGGAAAGCAAATGTATTGCATTCCGAGTGAACGGAGTTCCGATGCCAGGCTATAAGGACCTCATCACAGAGAATCCCAGCGAAACCGCCATCCGCAGTTATTTGGTGCAGGGCGACCAGGTGTCGGTGACCCTGCGTATCCCGGACACCTTGCGCGACGCGGCCAAGGATGAGGCGGCCCTGCGCGGCATGAGCTTCAGCGCCTTCGCCCGCACCTGCATGATCGAAGAGCTCGCGAAGAAAGGCCGATAACGACCATGGGCGCCAGCACCTATTCCTACGCAGTTGTCCCCGGTGGATTCAACGAGGACTTCTATGAGCAATGCGTTATCGAGCATATGACCGAGGAGCTCGGCTATACGCATTTATACGGCCCGGACGTTACCCGCACTTCTGACGAGTACCGCGATGTATTCCTGCCGGGCATCCTCGAGGACTCCCTCGCGCGCATCAACAAGGGCCTCCCCGTCGCTGCAATCGACGAGGCGATTCTTAAAATCCAGAACGTCGAGGGCGGAACGCTTGAACAGCGCAACGAAACCTTCAACGATTACCTGCAATCTGGCGTCGAGGTACGCTTCTTCGATGGCAAGCAGGAGCGCGACGACATCGTTCGCCTGCTCGACTTCGACGACCCCGAGAACAACGACTTTCACGTTGTGAACCAATGGACGTTCGTGGAGTACTCCGAGAAACGTCCCGACGTCATCGCGTTCGTGAACGGCATGCCGCTCGTAATGTTCGAACTGAAGTCGCCCTCTCGCGAAGAAACCGATGCATCCGACGCCTATTTGCAGCTTCGCAACTACATGCACCACATACCCAGCATGTTCGTGCCGAACGTCTTCTGCGTGATGAGCGACATGTCCGAGACTCGCGTTGGCACTATCACCGCCGATGAAGACCGCTACGTCGCGTGGAAATCAACCGACGGAGATTACTCCGAGACCAAGACGGCCACTTGGCAGACCATGCTCGACGGCATGATGCCCAAGGCGCGCCTGCTCGACCTCATCCGCAATTTCGTCTGCTTCAACGACAGCAACGACAGGGTCATCAAGATCCTTGCCGCCTACCATCAGTACTTCGGCGTGCGCAAGGCAATCGAGCGCGCGGAAGAAGCCGTCGCGGGCGACGGCAAGATAGGCGTGTTCTGGCACACGCAAGGCTCCGGCAAATCCCTTTCCATGGTGTTCTTCGCGCACCTGCTTCAACGCCATTTGAATAGCCCCACCATCGTCGTCATTACCGACCGCAACGACCTGGACGACCAGCTGTTCGGGCAATTTGGACGTTGCTCGGCATTCCTGCGCCAAAACCCCGTTCAGGCAACAAGCCGCGAGGACCTGAAAAACCTCTTGGAGGGGCGCGAGGCCAACGGCATCATATTCACCACCATGCAGAAATTCACCGACGGCGACGAGCCGCTATGCGACCGCAGCAATGTTGTGGTGATGGTGGATGAGGCGCATCGCGGCCAGTACGGCCTCACCGAAAAGATGGACGCTAGCGGCAAGGTGTCCGTTGGGGCGGCGCGCGTAGTGCGCAAAGCGCTGCCCAACGCGTCCTACATCGGATTCACCGGCACGCCCATCGCCCTTGAAGACCGCAACACCCGCGAGATCTTTGGCGATTACATCGACGTCTACGACATGACTCAATCCGTGGAAGACGAGTCGACTAAGCCAGTCTACTACGAAAGTCGCGTGGTAGCGCTGCACCTGGACAACGACGCGCTAGGCAAAATCGATGCCGCCTATCGGGAGTTCGCCGACCAGGCCGACGAGGCCAGCATCGAAAAATCGAAGCGCGACCTGGGCGGCCTGAACGCCATCTTCGACACGCCCGAAACCATTGACGCGCTGTGCCAAGACATCGTGGAGCACTACGAGAACAACCGCGCCGACGTGCTCGCCGGCAAGGCGCTCATCGTGGCCTACAGCCGGCCCATCGCCATGAAGATATACAAACGGATCATGGAGCTTCGCCCCTCTTGGAAGGAAAAAGTGGGCGTGGTCATGACCATGTCCAACCAGGACCCAGAAGAATGGTTCGAGGTCTGCGGCGGCACCAAGCACAAGAAAGACATGGAGCAGCGCTTCAAGAACGACGACGACCCGCTGAAGATCGCCATCGTCGTCGACATGTGGCTCACCGGCTTCGACGTGCCGAGCCTAGCCACCATGTACGTGTTCAAGCCTATGAAGGGCTACAACCTGATGCAGGCCATTGCTCGCGTGAACCGCGTCTGCCGCGGCAAAGAAGGCGGGCTGTTGGTGGACTACATCGGTATCGCCCGCGCGCTCAAGCAAGCCATGAAGGACTACACCCAGCGCGACCAGGGCAACTACGGAAACATGGACGTTGCCGCCACGGCATATCCCAAGTTCTTGGAAAAACTGGACGTGTGCCGCGACCTTCTTTATGGGTTTGACTACAGAAAGCTTATCTTCACCGACAAGAAATCCCAGCTGGCTGCCGCCATCGCCGAAGGCACCGACTGGCTCCTTGACCCCACGCGCCACGAGGACTGCGAAGAGTTCTTAAAACAGTGCCAGCTGATGAACCAGGCCCTCAGCCTATGCAAAAGCCTGGTCTCCCAAGAAGACCAGCACGAGGCGGCCTACCTCTCAGTCCTGCGTGTCCAGGTATTACGTCTTACGGGCCGCAAGCCAAGCGGCGGCAGGGGCATGACTTACGAGGAATTCAACAAACGCGTGACCGAGATTATGGAGCAAACGGTTCGCGCCGACGGAGTGCTCAACCTGTTTGACAGCAAAGACGTCGAAATCTCGCTCTTCGACGAGGCCTTCCTTACGGAAGTTGCCAATATGAAGGAAAAGAACATCGCCGTCGAAAGCCTAAAGCGGCTTATCAAAGAACGCGTGAGCACCTACCAGAAAACCAGCGTGGTGAAGGCGCAGAAGTTCTCGGACATGCTGCAGGGCACGCTCAACAGTTATCTAAACGGCATGCTCACCAACGCGCAGGTCATCGAAGAGCTGGTCGAGATGGCCAAGGAGATGATGAAGGACCGCACCGACGCCGAGGAAATGGGGCTCACAGACGAGGAAATGGCTTTTTACGATGCAATCACTAAGCCCCAGGCGGTCCACGACTTTTACAACAACGACCAATTGGTCGCAATAGCCCGAGAGCTTACCGAGACGTTGCAAAAGAGCGCCACCATCGACTGGCAGAAAAAGGAGAGCGCCCGCGCTGGAATGCGCCGCGCCATCAAGCGTCTTCTGCGAAAATACAAGTACCCACCCGAGGGCGTCGACGACGCGATGGAAACGGTCATGAAGCAATGCGAGCTCTGGGCCGACAGCAAGACATTCGATTAGGAGTAAGACGTGGCGAAAAAGAAAGCCGACAACACCGCTGAAATCGGATTCGAACAGCAGATCTGGAGCGCAGCGGACAAGCTTCGCGGCAATATAGACGCATCTGAGTACAAGAACGTAGTTCTGGGACTCATCTTCCTGAAGTATATTTCCGACAAGTTCGACCAGCGCCATCAGGAGCTTGTCGAAGAGGGCGAAGGTTTCGAAGAAGACCGCGACGAATACTTGGCCGAGAACATCTTCTTCGTTCCGGAGAGCGCGCGTTGGGCAACGATCGCCGCGGCAGCCCATACGCCCGAAGTCGGCAAGGTCATCGACGAAGCCATGCGCCAAATCGAAGCCGAAAACGACAAACTGAAGAACATCCTCCCCAAGAACTTCGCACGCCAAGAGCTGGATAAGCGCCGCCTTGGTGAAGTTGTAGACTTGTTCACCAATGTGCAAATGGCAGAGAAGGGCGACACACGCGACATCCTTGGCCGCACTTACGAATACTGCCTGGCGAAGTTCGCCGAAGCAGAAGGCAAGAACGCGGGCGAATTCTACACGCCAGCCTGCATCGTTAAAACTTTGGTCGAAATCATCGAGCCCTACCATGGGCGCGTCTACGATCCCTGTTGCGGTAGCGGTGGCATGTTCGTGCAGTCGGCCGAGTTCGTAAAACGCCATCAGGGCAACATTGACGATCTGTCTATCTACGGTCAGGAAAGCAACCCCACCACATGGAAAATGGCCACGATGAACTTGGCCATCCGCGGCATCGACGCAAACCTTGGAAAGCAGAACGCCGACACGTTCTTCAACGACCTGCACCGTACTGAGAAGTTCGACTTCGTCCTTGCAAACCCGCCGTTCAACATGAAGGACTGGGGCGGCGACAAGCTAAAAGAGGATCCTCGCTGGGAGTACGGCGTACCACCCGAGGGCAACGCCAACTTCGCTTGGGTGCAGCATATGGTGCACCACCTAAACCGCAGCGGCCGCATGGGCATGGTGCTGGCCAATGGCTCGCTTTCGAGCCAAACCAACAACGAGGGAGATATCCGCGCCAAACTGATTGAAGCTGATCTGATAGAGGGCGTTGTCGCTATGCCCGGCCAGCTTTTCTACAGCACGCAAATCCCCGTGTGCCTGTGGATTATCACTAAAAAGAAAGCTCAACCCGGCAAGACGCTATTCATCGACGCGCGGAACATGGGCACCATGGTGAGCCGCAAACTGCGCGAGTTCACCGATGAAGACATCGCCAAGGTTGCCGGTGCGTTTGATGCATTCCGCGAGGGTAAGCTGGAGGAAGAGAAGGGCTTCTGCGCCGCCGCGAGCATCGAAGACATCGCAAAGCAGGATTACATCATCACTCCCGGCCGCTACGTAGGCATCGCCGACGTCGAGGAAGACGATGAGCCTTTTGAAGAGAAAATGACCCGACTGACCGGCGAGATCTCCAAATGCTTCGAGGAATCCAACCGCCTGCAAGAGCAGATCAAGAAGAACTTGGAGGCGATTGGGTATGGACTGTAGAGTCGTCAGCCTCGGAGATGTTATCCAATTAGAGGATTCCAAACGCCAGCCACTATCTTCTAGAGAAAGAGATGGTCGAAAAGGCGGCTATCCCTACTACGGTGCTCAAGGTGTTGTCGATTATCTCGATGACTACACGTACGAAGGCGATTACCTTCTCGTTGCTGAAGACGGAGAAAACCTTAGGTCGCGAAAGCAGCCTATCGCAAATGCAGCCCGTGGCCGCTTCAGGGTGAATAACCATGCCCATGTGATTGCTGCCACCAAACGCTGCAACTTGACCTATCTAAGGCATCTACTCAACAGCATGGACATTTCCGCATATGTTACCGGTTCAACGCAGCCAAAGCTAAGCCAGACCAGCCTGCTCAACATGAAAGTAGAGCTACCTGAAATTGACAAACAAGACGCTATAGCTGCATTTCTGCATTGCTTTGATGCTAAGATTGCAGCCAACGTTAAGCTAAATGGCTATTTAGCTGCGTGAGGTCGACCTTCGTGACATCGATTTCGCCCGACATCAGCTTGGGAAGAAGAGCGTTACGAAGGGCGGCGAGATCTCGGTTTTCTCGCTCAAGCGTTTCTTGCTGCTTAAGAATCGGCTCTGCAAAGACGTTGAACTCGGCACATAATGATTGCTCAGGGACAGCGAGCTCAACTGACTTCATCATCTTGCCCGAAACTTCGGGGAAGGTCGTTCCTGCCCCCATATCGGCTATTCGCTGTTTGTTTCTAACCAAAAAACAATAGACGAACGCAGTACCGATCTCTTCCTTCGGGACAACAGACTTGAATCCTTGATTCGTGGCTACCTCATTCGTTGCGATTGCTACGTAGCCTATTGGGGCACGCGAACTAAATAAAACGCTTCCTTTGGGCAAAAGCTTTGCGCTGCACGAGGCATAGCCCTCATCAGTTATATCATCCGCGCCATGGGCGATGAATTTATCGCTGGTATTCGACAAGTCGCGTGGAGTAATCCAGCCGATTCCGTTTGAGCAGTAGTACTCGGACCTCTTCTTTGACGGCGTTGCTCCGCCGATAACCGTGCCAACATCAGACAGGATTCCAGTGAAGTCTGCGTTAACAGGGAATAGCTTGTCGTATTTTGCCAGCAGTAATTCCTCTAAATAGCCATTTAGCTTAACGTTAGTGGCCATCTGCTCGTCAAGTGCGCCAAGAACAGAGACTATGGCGGTCTGCGTTCTGTAATCCGGAACGTAGACCGGGCACCGGTG
>SKER01002712.1_pt1 | contig 11110 bp, 10 predicted proteins | sample 4826961 | NCBI WGS metagenome assembly SKER01 (sample SAMN11008804, study PRJNA524170) | human gut metagenome | biome: Human fecal sample; material: Feces; isolation source: fecal sample from pouch patient p47 | host: Homo sapiens | place: Israel: Tel-Aviv | collected 2016-11-16
CACCTGTAGAGGTTGGGGCTTCCCATCCTCGGCAAGTTTGGTTCTCGTTCGATAGCACTACCGTGCTAAGCATATGCGAGCTATCCCCGTGTGTCCCACGGTTTGTACTAGGTTATTATGTTGCGGTCATGCATTTACCAGCCGCATTCCCTCATTTCTGATATTTACCGCCGCATTTACATCTCTGTCATGATAGGTTCAACACTGCGGACAATCCCACTCTCTTAACGCAAGATTTTTCGTTTTTGCATTTTTGTAACCACAAACAGAACAGGTCTGGCTGCTTGCAAAAAATCTACCCACCTTCACAAGTTTCTTACCCTGCTCCTCCAGTTTGTATCTCAAAAATGTTGTGAACATTCCCCAGCCGTTATCCGAAACAGATTTTCCAAAATTCAGTGACCGCGACATTGCTTTCATATCTAAATCTTCTATGCATACGCAATCATAGGCATTGGTTATCTGTCTTGACTGCTTATGCAGAAAGTCTTTTCGTTGATTGGAAACCTTTTCGTGAAGTTTTGCCACCCTAAGCCTCTGCTTATTGCGATTGTTCGAACCTTTCTGCATTTTGGAAAGCTTACGTTGTTCTCTCGCCAATTTTTTCTCTGCATTCCTGTAATCCCCCGGATAGGCAGGTTCTTTACCGTTGCTGTCACAACATAATTCATACATGGAAAAATCCAGACCTAAAAACTTTTTCAGTTCCTTTTCCTGTACTTGATCTTCATACTCAAAAAGAATACTTGCATAGTATTTTTCGCTTGGTGTCTGACTTACTGTTACAGATTTCAGTCTGTATTCACTTGGAACAGACCTATGCTGTTTTAACTGAACTTGTCCAATCTTAGGTAATCTCAAATATCCATTAGATAGCGTTATGTTCCCATTGATACAGACCATGGAATAACTGTTTTTATTCCGCTTTTTTGATTTGAACCGTGGGAAACCTGTTTTCGGCTGTTTGAAAAAGTTCTGAAATTCCGTATCAAAATGCCTGAGTGATTGTTGTAATGCGATACTATCTGCTTCCTTTAAAAATATGCGTTCTTCTGTTTTCTTCATTGCAACCATTTCTTTTGCACAAATAGTATATGTTACGTTTGTCTTGTTCTCCTCATACTGCCTGATTTTTCTATCAAGCCAATGATTGTATACCATTCTCACACAGCCAAAAGTCTTAGCAAACAAAATCTTCTGTTCATCATTCGGGTATATTCTAAATTTATATGCTCTGTTTGCCATTCCAACACTTCCTTTTCCTCGAAAAACCGCCTGCGATACTTGAACACAAGCACAAGATGCTAGTATAGTAAGAATACTAAATGTGCGTTATTATCTCAATTTATTGTATCTCAATTTTTTATTATTTGACTAAAGATACTATACCACCATTCGTCTTCAAATTATAACATTAAGCTCAACAATTATAACGCATTGCGTTAATTAATTGGCAAAAAAATAAGTCTTACGACTTATCTTTTTTCACCATTCCCTCCATCTCTGCTCGATATTTAATCAAACGTAACAGATAGTCTGGCAATTGGCGTTTTTCTGCTTCCCAGTCCTGAACCGTACGATATGGTATTCCATAGTAATCACTGAATTCTCTGCGGTTCATTCCCATTTTTTCTCGCAGTTCTTTTATTTCTCTTCCTCTACCCACAACCTCTCTCCATTCAACCACAAAACGCATTGCGTTAATTAATGATACTGTATATATTCCAATCTGTCAACTAAGCTATGTCATTTTCTATACTACTTCACCTCCATCTCCCGAAACTTTTCTGCCGCTTTCTCATACGCTGGCACTTCTCTCCCATACTTTTTGGCCATCCGCACAACCTCATATACCAGCCCATCAATCTCCGACTGTTTTCCTTCCATAACATCTCTTTGCATAGATGTCGTTGCTTCTTCCGGCAAATTAGAAAGGATCTTTAAGTTACGTTCTACAAGGTCTTCTTCGAAAGTAATTCCCATTGCGTTAGCTAGTGTAACAATTTCTCGAATTAATGTCTTAAAAAGTTCTCTGGCTTCTCCTTCTCGTTGGAAATCTCCTGCAACAGCATGCAAGTAAAGTCCTGCGGTTCCGATTGGAGACACATAGGAAAACTTAGTCAATGCATCCCGTTTTATATTATCTGACAAAATGCCATCAATTCCACTATCTTTAAAATCTTGTGCAATCTTTTTCAATAATCTTTCTGCTTTATATTCACCATCTGACTGTCCATTTAATTTCTTCAAATCTTCCTTTTCCCTTACACCAAAAAATACTCTTAATATTTCTCCATGCTGCAATAATACTCCTGCCTGTTTAATATTAGCAGAAACGTAGATACATCCATCCGTCACAAGAACCTTTGGAAGTTTCTCCTGAAGATATGCGCCCGTTCCATAAACATTTAATACCGGAACAACTATCGTATTTTCATGGGAAATGTTTTGAATAAATGGAATGCAGGAATCGAGAGAATATTTTTTAACACAGACGAGAATTACATCTGCTTTTTCTCCTTTTGCCTCATAAGATTCCATACTTTCTGCACCGACAGGTATTGTTTCCGTCTCGTTTATCCACATTTTTTCAACAGAAAGTCCCTGCTTTTGCATAGCTTCTAAATGTGCATTTCTTGCGATCAGTGTTACGTCTTTTCCTGCTTTTGTCATATAGAATCCGAGAATTCCGCCTGTTCCACCTGCTCCGATGATTATGTATTTCATGATTCGCCCTTCTTTCTTAAAATAAAATATTCTATCCATCGTTATCTCCCATTAAAATAATACCATGTGTCCAAAGTAAAAGATTAAAAACTGTGATATATGCCGTCATATAAAAAACGCCCTTATCTCCAAGGACTCCACTAATTAAAGGAATACCAATAAATCCAGAATTCGAATAAGACACTGCAATCTTCTCCACTGAACTTCGATTCCTATCCCCGTGGCATAGAAACTCCGATGCAACAATCATAAACAAAAACGTAAGAAATGATGCAGCAAACGCCCATATTAAACCTTGCAAAAGTTCTCTGTTAAAATCAATTTGATACGACTGGATAATCAACAGCGGAGAAACCAGCAATAATAATACATTCGAGAGATGTTTTGTACTGACATCATTAATAATCTTTGCTTTATAGATGATTACACCTACAAGTAATATGATGAACATCTCAATAATCTTTTTTAATACGATCAGTGACATAAAAATATCCTTTCTAGCATTTTATAAAAAACAGATAAAATCTCAAATCAGTTTAAAAAATATTTTTCACAAATACGCTCTAGCCAACTCCCTGTAAGGTCACAACTGTCTGAAGCCTCCCTTAAATCTTTCTCAAAATAAATTCTGAATTTGCATGGGCAGCCAACAAACAGCTTCCAAAGAGAGCCGATACCCTATATTTGTGGCCTCGGAGCAAAGGTTGGATGTAAGCGGTTAAGCGAACATTCAACCTGCAGCGACTAAAGTCACAAATATAGGGTATCGGCTCTCTTTGGAAGCGTCTCCTTTGCCTGCGGCAAATCAGGAGTTTACAAAATCTTCGTGGTCCATTTGCTCATGTCCCAAACTTCATTCACCACGTCTTTATAGAACTCTGGTTCATGGCAGATGAGTAAGACACTTCCCCGATAATCGAGCAAAGCACGTTTTAATTCATCCTTTGCATCAACGTCAAGATGGTTCGTAGGCTCATCTAACAAAAGTACATTGGTGTCTCTATTGATGAGTTTACAGAGACGGACTTTAGCCTGTTCTCCTCCGCTTAATACACGAACTTTGCTTTCAATATGTTTTGTGGTAAGGCCACATTTTGCAAGGGCGGAACGTACTTCGTACTGGGTAAATCCAGGAAATTCTTCCCAGATTTCTTCGATACAGCTATTGGGATTCTCGCCTTTTACTTCCTGTTCAAAGTAGCCAATCTGAAGATTTTCGCCCTGTTCGCAGCTTCCTGAAAGAGGTGGGATTAGTCCGAGTAAACTTTTTAATAATGTTGTTTTTCCAATTCCGTTTGTTCCAATTAAGGCGATTTTCTGTCCTCTTTCCATATAAAAGTCCAATGGCTTAGATAATGGTTCGTTATAACCGATAACAAGCTTTTTCGTCTCGAAAAGCATTTTTCCTGGTGTTCGGCCGTAACGGAAATTAAATTCTGGCTTCGGCTTTTCTGCGGCTAATTCGATAAGGTCCATTTTATCAAGTTTTTTCTGACGGGACATTGCCATATTTCTTGTGGAAACGCGAGCTTTATTTCTCGCAACGAAATCTTTTAATTCATTGATTTCCTGCTGTTGACGGCGATATGCCGCTTCAAGTTGTGCTTTCTTTACCGCATAGACTTCCTGGAAATGGTCGTAATCCCCGACATAACGGTTCAGTTCCTGATTCTCCATATGATAAATGATATTTACAACTTCATTTAAAAATGGAATGTCGTGAGATATTAAGATAAATGCGTTTTCATAGTCAAGAAGGTATCTTTTAAGCCAGGCGATATGTTCCTCATCAAGATAATTGGTAGGCTCATCTAACAAAAGAATATCTGGCTTTTCTAATAAAAGCTTTCCCAGAAGTACTTTTGTCCTCTGTCCGCCACTCAAATCTGTAACATCACGGTCTAAACCAAGATCTAAAAGTCCTAATGCTCTTGCAACCTCTTCTACCTTTGCATCAATAGTATAAAAATCATGCAAAGTAAGCTCATCCTGAATCATGCCGAGTTCTTCCATGAGAATTTCCATTTCTTTTTCATCAGCAGTACCGAGCATATCACAAATTTCATTCATTCGCTCTTCTTTTTGTAATAAAGGATCAAAGGCAGATTTTAATGCATCCTGAATCGTCATTCCAGCCTCTAATACTGCATGCTGATCAAGATAACCGACATTTACATTTTTCGCCCACTCTACTTTTCCCTCATCCGGCATCATTTTCCCGGTAACAATGCTCATAAATGTGGACTTTCCTTCGCCATTTGCACCGACAAGACCGATGTGTTCTCCTTTTAACAGTCGAAAAGAAACATCGTTAAATATCGCTCTGTCTCCAAAACCGTGGGTTAAATGCTCTACATTTAAAATACTCATAAATTCTCCTTAAAATTCTATTTATTATCAAATTTACTATAATGACTTTACTATAACAAGACGCTCTCGTCAATCAAACTCTCTCCAACTTTCTAAACTCATCTCAACCAACTGTACTTTCAAACTATAATAAACTAAAGCTTATCCAATTCCTGCTGAATGTAGTATCGGAGTATTTTTGTGCTTGTTTTTGCGAGAAAATTTTTCGTCAGTTGTACACAAATTTTTGAGGCGTACGCGGAACATAGGTTGATAAAATTTATGTGAATCTGACGGAAAATTATCCACAACGGCAGGTGCAAGAGATTACGAGTGCACATTCTACAAAAAAACCTCCCAAAGGATTGCTCCCCTGAGAGGTCGTTGCTGCTGTTTGAAATTTGTAGTTCGGGTAAACGAAATTAACGTTTGCTGAACTGAGGTGCTCTACGAGCTTTCTTGAGACCGTATTTCTTTCTTTCTTTCATACGTGGGTCACGAGTTAAGTATCCAGCTTTCTTTAATGCTGGACGGAATTCTGGGTCAGCTTCAAGTAATGCTCTTGCAATACCGTGTCTGATAGCACCAGCCTGTCCTGTGTATCCGCCACCGTGTACGTTAACTAATACGTCAAATTTATCTGCTGTGGATGTTAATTCTAATGGCTGACGAGCGATTACTTTTAATGTGTCATATCCAAAATATTCATCCATGTCTTTTTTATTGATTGTTACTTTACCTGTTCCTGGTACGAGATATACTCTTGCAACACTGCTTTTTCTTCTACCAGTTCCGTAATATCTTGTAGTAGCCACTTACTTTTCCTCCTTAAATTAATACTAGATTGCTAATTCCTTAGGCTGCTGTGCAGCATGTTTGTGATCAGGTCCAGCGTATACGAAAAGCTTTGTATACATCTGTCTTCCAAGAGGTCCTTTAGGAAGCATACCTTTTACGGCAAGTTCGATAACTTCTTCTGGTTTCTTGTTTAATTTTTCTCTTAATGTTGTTTCTTTCATTCCACCAACATAGTCGCTGTGATGATAGTAAATCTTCTGATCTAACTTCTTACCAGATACTTTAATCTTGTCAGCGTTAACGATGATTACATAGTCACCGCAATCCATATGAGGTGTGAAAATAGGTTTGTTCTTTCCTCTTAAAACACTTGCAACTTCTGATGCAAGACGTCCTAATGTATGTCCTGTAGCATCAACTACATACCAGTCTCTTGTGATGGTAGATGGGCTAGCCATAAAACTTTTCATGAGTAGTTCTCCTCCTGTTTATTCTTTAAAAATCAACGGTTCAGATATGACTTCCTGGCTGTCCGGACCCTCCATCATATCAATCCTGCTATCGCAGGTATATGACAAAATGCATCTCGGGGCTTTTGAGATTACATTTTATATGCATACCACGATTTCATATTATATAACACTCTTTCGTGTGTGTCAATAACCTTTTTCCTACAAAATGTGGGATTTTTTAATTTAATGATCTCAATCGCTATAATGATTATAAATATTCAATTTTCTTTAAAAACAATCCTTTTGCCGGAACGGTTTCTCCTGCCTGTGAGCGGTCGCAAGCCTCAAGGATTTGTTTGACATGTTCTGGGGGATAGACTCCCAGTCCTACTTTTATTAAGGTTCCGCTAATAATGCGGACCATATTGTAGAGAAATCCTTCTCCGGTCACTCGGATGATTACTTTCTTTGAAGGATATTCTCCTTCGGAAAGAGGATGTGCTTCTACTTCGATTCCTGTTACGGTTCTCACTGTTGTCTGTGCCTGTGTTTTTGCGGCACAAAAACTTTTGAAGTCGTGGGTTCCGACAAGATATTGGCTGGCTTCCTGCATTGCCTGTATATTTAGTGGAAAAATGACAAGGTGGGAATAGAGTCTTTCTGTTGGCAGAGGAATCTTTCCATTTTGGATATGATATTCGTATGTTTTTCTTGTGTCACAATATCTTGGATGAAAATCACCGGGTACTTGCTCTGATGATACAATTCGGATGTCTTCTGGCAGCTGTGGATTTAATGCAAAACAAAGTTTTTCTGGTGGAATCGTTGTTTCTGAATCAAATACTGCTACATTTCCAAAGGAATGTACTCCTGAATCGGTTCGGCTTGCTCCGATTATGTGTATTTCTTCTTTTAAAAAACGGCTCAATGTTTTATTTAATACTCCTTCTACGGTTATCCCGTTTGGCTGAATCTGCCAGCCACAATAATTGGTTCCATCGTAGGCAACTACTAACTTAAATCGTTTCATAAATCTCATTCTCTCTCTATCTTTAATTTTTAATAAGAACTTTACATCTTAAAATTTGTTTGAAAAATGCTTTCTACAAGATGTGCGTTACAATTTCATAATTTATTTAGAAAAATCTCTTTAAAATAAAACTGCAAAAAATCATAATTACCACATAAAGCAACATGATTCCATACGCAATATAATCTCGTTTTTCATAAATAAGCGGATGCAGTCTGGTCTTTCCTTCCCCACCATTATAACATCTTGCATCCATCGCCATCGCAAGGTCGGATGCTCTCCTGATTGCCGCAATAAATAAGGGAACTAAAACAGGAATTAACTTTTTCCCCCGCTCTAAAATATTTCCGCTTTCAAAGTCAACGCCTCTTGACATCTGAGCTTTCATGATTTTGTCTAATTCTTCTGTTAAAATCGGGATAAACCGAAGAGCAATGGACATCATCATGGCAATCTCATGTACTGGCACATGCACTTTTTTTAGAAAATGAAACCCTTTTTCAAGTCCATCGGTAAGTTGATTTGGCGTTGTCGTAAATGTCATTACGGATGAACCGATGACCAGATAAACCAACCGTACAACAAGATAGAATGCCATCCATAATCCCTGTTTCGCGATTGTTATCGGCCCAATTTTTACAAGCATATCTCCACTCACACTAATCATATTTATAATTGCCGAAAAACAAATGATAATAAACAGCGGCTTTACTCCCCGAATCATCATAGACACTGGAACTTTAGAAAGCTTCACTATCAAAATAAGAAATACTGTCGCAATCCCAAGGCTTAATAAACTTTTCGGAAAAAATAATGTAATAACAAAAAGCAATGTTCCTAAAAGTTTTACCCTCGGATCAAGTTTATGAAGAATGGAATCAGCTTTATAATATTGTCCTAATGTCATTTCCCGAATCATAAGCTGCCTCCTGCTATATACGCTACTAATTCATCTATATTTAATGGAATCCCTACATTTTTTGTTCTTTTTGTTTTTATATACTCTTTTGCTTTTTCATTCGAAGCTTCTATCTTTTTCTCATGCATTTCTGTGCCTTTTTCTTTTGTTTCTTTCTGATTTATTTCTACGTTTTCTTGGGATAACTCTATCATCTTCTGAGATACTTCCCGATTCTTTTGATCGTATTGCATATCATGAGAAAAAGCATTTTCTAAATCAATATCTGTCTCTTCTAATATTTCTTTTAAATCCAGATAAAATTCTACTGCCTGTGGAACACCTAGTCCCATTTCTGTTAACTCATCTTTTCGTACAAAGACTTCTTCTGTTTTGCCATCCATTTTAAGCTGTCCATTCTCCATCACCAGAACTCTGTCTGCATGATCTGCCACATCGTCCATGTTATGTGAAACCAGTACGATAGTGATTCCTCTCTCTTTATTCAAATGATGTAAAAGGTCAAATAATATCTTTTTACCCGGTGCATCCATACCGGCAACCGGCTCATCTAAAATGAGGTATTCCGGCTCCATCGCAAGAATTCCTGCTAATGCTACTCTCCTTTTTTGTCCACCAGAAAGAGAAAATGGAGACACTTTTTCAAGTTCATTAGAAAGTCCTGCAAGTTGCATCGCATGACGGGCTTTTTCCTCACATTCCTTTTTATCAAAGCCAAGATTCTTCGGACCAAATGCAATATCTTTTAATACATTTTCTTCAAAAAGCTGGTATTCTGGATACTGGAAACAGAGTGCTACCTTCTGTCGAAGCTTTTTTAAATCATATTTCTTCTCCCAGATATTTTCTCCATTGAAGAAATAGTCCCCACTTTTCGGCTGAAAAAGCCCATTAAAATGCTGAATTAAAGTAGACTTTCCTGAACCCGTACGACCTATAATCGCCACAAATTCTCCAGGTTCTATGGCAAGTGAAATATCTTTTATGGCATATTTTTCTTCTCCGGAGTCTTGCTTTTTGTACTGATAACTGATGTTTTTAAGAGTAATTCCTTTTGTTGATTCTGTTTCTTTAGGCTCATCTATATTCTTAGATGCGTTTTCTTTTATATCTGATGTTTCTTTTAATTCATGCGATTTCTTAGATACTTCTGCTTCATCTAATTCATGTGATTTCTTAGATACTTCTGTTTCATCAGCCAAGTTCAGATCACCTAAAGAATTGTCAGCTAATTTTTCATTTCTATCATCTACAGAGATACTATAAGAATCAGATTGTTTTTCAAGACAGTTTCCGTATCGACTGTTTTCCTTAGCTTGACTCTTTACATTACTCTTGCTACTTTCACTTATTGTCTTCCGTTCAGATTTATACTCAGACAAGACTATATTATCAGACTTGTCCTTCTGAAAATAATATTTCAAAAACTCAAGTAACTGTTGCTTTGTGTAAATCTCTTCCGGCACATCCACACTTTTTTTTCTTAAATCATCTATCAAAGCAACTTCAAATGGCAGTTCCAAATTATTTTCCACTAATTTTTCTGGTATTTTAAATAATGTCTCTGGTGTACCTTTAAGCGTAATCTTACCATGGCTCATTACATATAAATAATCTGCCTGACTGACTTCCTGCAAAAAATGTGTAATATAAATAACGGTAATATTCTTCAAATGTTTTAAATCATAGATAGCTTCCAACAGTTCCTTCCGGCTTTCCGGGTCAATCATTGCTGTCGGTTCATCAAATATAATACATTCCGGTTCCATCGCAAGAACTCCAGATATCGCAATCTTCTGCTTCTGCCCTCCAGAAAGCGCTCCCGGTGATGCTTCTCTATAAGCAGTCATTCCCGTAGCAGCCAATGCTTTCGTAATCCTCATTTCTATCTCTTCCGCTGGAATTCCCATATTTTCCGGGCCAAATGCAACATCTTCCTCCACGATATTTCCTATCAACTGATTATCAGGATTTTGAAATACCAGCCCTGCTGTCTTCCGAATATCCAAAATCTGTTCTTCTTTTGCAGTATCCATTCCACCAACGTAAATAACACCACTCGATGGCTTTAATAATGCTGCAAGCTGCTTCGCAAGCGTAGATTTTCCAGAACCATTATGACCGAGAATTCCCACAAAATCTCCTTTTTTAATAGAAAGAGAAATATTGTCAATCGCCATATGTTCTATAACTTCTTCTTTTTCTCCAGAATACATTTTATACTTAAATAAAAGATTTTTAACGTCAATTAAATTCATCTGACTTTTCTCCACTATAATCATTGTTCGTAAAACTGCATCTCACCTTTATCATAAGTTTGACAAAGCTAACAAATATTATAACCCATTTTCTCTCAAAAAGATACTGGTTTGATTTAATTCGGTGTATTCAACAGACGAAGCCAGGCCCGAAAGAGAGAAGAGAACCTATATCTGTGGCCTTGGAGCTAGGATTGAATGCGAGCCGTTAAGCGAACATTCAACCCACAGTGATAGATAAATAAAAAAATCGCACTTAGACAGATGTCTAAATGCGATTCCATTGCTTTTCATTTATTAAGTTAAAATTAAACTAATTCAATAATAACTTCTAATGCAGCATCACCTTTACGCTGAGCAATCTTAACAATTCTTGTGTAACCACCGTTACGGTCAGCGTATTTAGGAGCGTACTCATCAAAAATCTTCTGAGCAAGATCAATTTTCTTTGTGTTTGCTTTTCTGCCTTTTCCTTCTACAGGAACTTCTGTTACAGGGTATAATACCTTTAACATCTGACGTCTAGCATGAAGTCTGGATGGTAAATCTTTTTTGATTTCTTTTTCAACTGTTTCAT
>SKER01002718.1_pt1 | contig 11064 bp, 9 predicted proteins | sample 4826961 | NCBI WGS metagenome assembly SKER01 (sample SAMN11008804, study PRJNA524170) | human gut metagenome | biome: Human fecal sample; material: Feces; isolation source: fecal sample from pouch patient p47 | host: Homo sapiens | place: Israel: Tel-Aviv | collected 2016-11-16
GATGCAAATTTTGCAGCGGTGATCGGTACTCCGGTTCCGGCTGTGATCGCAACGGATTATAGAGCGTTACAGAGAATGTGCGAGAAGAAGACAAATCTTCCGATTCTGACTGTAGATACGAATGGAATGGAACTGTATGATGTGGGAGAAGAGAAGGCGTGGCTGACTTTATTCAAGACATTTGCAGGAAAAGGCGTAGCATCACAAAAGGAAGTTTCAGAAGAAGACGATTCTTCTAAAAAGATGAAAATCGGAGTTCTCGGTCTGACGCCACATGATGTCAGTGACCTGCATGTAGAAGAAAAGTTCCGAAAATTAGAAAATGAGAATACGCATTATGTTTGCTATGGAATGGGAGCAGGTATTGATAAAGTGAAGACAGCAGGCTCTGCGGACAAGAATCTGGTTGTAGCACCGGCGGCACTTGAGACAGCAAAATATCTGGAAAAAGAGTTTGGCACACCGTATGAAGTGGGATATCCATTCGTAGATGAATTGATACCTGAACTTGGTTATGAAAGGAAAAAGATACTGATCATTCATCAGCAGGTGATTGCAAATGCCATCAGACAGGAAATTCGTACAAGAAGTGATGAACAGAATACAGAAGTTACGGTGGCAAGCTGGTTTATGATGAAATCCGAGCTTTCAGAAGAAGGAGATCTTTCACTGAAAGAAGAGATGGATTATTGTAAGCTTGTTCAAAATGGGAACTATGACATTGTCTTTGCAGATGAAAATATGAGAGGCCTGGTACCGGGATTCAAAGGAACATTTGTTAATGTACGGCATTTTGCAGTCTCAGGAAAACTGCAGGAGTCATAACGGGAGGAAAAAGTCTATGGAGAAGGAGATAACGAAGAAAATCCGTGTCTATGGAATTGTACAGGGCGTAGGATTCCGTCCGACCGTCAGTCGACATGCAGATTCCTGTAAGATCAGAGGAAGTGTCAGTAATCGTGGACCTTATGTTGAAATCTTCGCACAGGGAAGCGAGACGGCAGTGAATCTGTTTATTGAGAAAGTTCGTACCTGTCCGCCAAAACGTGCAGCGATTCTTAAGGTTTCAGAAGAAATACTGGATACAAAGGAAAAATATCCGGACTTTTCTATCATAGAAAGCGAGAAGACAAAAGGAGAAATCTTTATTTCTCCGGATATTGCAATCTGTGAGGAATGCAAGGAAGAATTGTATGATCCCAAGGATCGCAGATACTTACATCCGTTTATTAATTGTACGTGTTGTGGTCCGCGGCTTACGATTCTGGATGCTCTTCCATATGACAGAGAGCGTACGAGTATGAAAGAATTTCCGATGTGTCCGGAATGTGAGGCAGAATATTACAATCCGGAAAGCAGAAGATACGATGCGCAGCCGGTTTGTTGTAATGCGTGCGGACCGGAAGTTTATTTGATCAAAACTTCTGATAGAACGATAGACATGAAAGGTTCTGATGCAATTACGGAAGCAAGAAGAGTGATTTCCGAAGGCGGAATCGTAGCAGTGAAAGGAATCGGAGGATTTCATCTTTGCTGCGATGCATCAAATGAGGCAGCAGTGGAACTGTTAAGAAAGAGAAAACGCCGCCCGGCGAAACCATTTGCAGTGATGGCAAGAAATCTTGAGGTAGTGCAAAGTGTCTGTGAGTTGAGTAAGGAGCAGGAAGAAATTCTCACTGGACATCAGAAGCCGATTCTTCTTTTGGTGAGGAAAGAGATAGAAACGAAGCAGCTGTGTTCATCTGTCGCACCGGGCAATCCAAAAGTAGGAGTGATGCTTCCATATGCGCCGGTGCAGTTACTTCTATTTCAATATCCAGATGGAATCAAGATGCCGGACTTTCTTGTAATGACCAGTGGAAATGTATCCGGTGCGCCAATCTGCAGATCGGATGAGGAGGCGCTCGAAGAGCTTTCAGAATTTTGTGACTGTATCTTGTCTCATGATCGGAAGATTCGTGTGAGAGCAGATGATTCTGTGATGGATTTCTATAAAAACAGACCATATATGATTCGCAGATCAAGGGGATATGCGCCACTTCCGGTCCAGACATCAGGAAAATGGAAAGGACAGGTACTGGCTGTCGGCGGAGAATTGAAAAATACATTCTGTATCGGTGTGGATAGCAGATTTTATCCTTCGGCGTATGTGGGAGACTTAGAAGATTTAAGAACGGTAAATGCATTGAAAGAGACAGTACAGCGAATGGAAACATTGTTAGAAGTGGAACCAGGCGTTGTCGTCTGCGATATGCATCCAAAATATAATTCGACGGTGGTTGCAGAAGAACTGGGACTTCCTGTTTTGAAAGTGCAGCACCATTATGCACACATCCTATCCTGTATGGCAGAGAATGACTGGATGGAACAGGTGATCGGAGTATCTTTTGACGGAACCGGCTATGGAACGGACGGAACCATATGGGGCGGAGAAATACTTCTGGCAGATCTTGACGGATTCCGGAGAATCGGAAGTGTTGAACCATTTTTACAGGCTGGAGGCGACCTATCAGCAAAAGAAGGATGGCGTATCGCAGTTTCTTTAATCTGGCAAATATCTGAATCAAAAGATGAGGCGATGCAGATCATTCAGAAACTTGGTCTTTGCGAGGAAAAAGAAGCGAAAGTTCAGCTTGCAATGCTTGAGAGAAAGATCAATGCGGTAGAGTCAACCAGTGCAGGAAGATTATTTGATGGAATCAGTGCGATACTTGGAATTCGAAAGAAATCTTCTTTTGAAGGAGAAGCCTCCATGGCATTGGAATTCGCAGCAGAAGCTTATGAAAAAAGATCTGGTGAGAAGAAAATAAATGTCTTAGACGGGCAGAAGTGTTTAACTGAATCAGCAGACGACGGAAGAGAACTTCTTCAGACGGGCAGATTAGTGAAAACAGCAGTAGAAATAGTTACAAGCACGGATGTAAATATAGCAGAAGATACATCAGAACGCGAAGTAATAGAAAAAGCGGCATATGGATTCCACAAAGGACTTGCAGAGCAGATTGTCACAGCATGTATCCATGCTAAAGAGAAAACCGGATGTCAGACAGCAGCGCTTAGTGGCGGTGTATTTCAGAATGGATTACTGCTTCGTCTGACGGAAGACGGATTAATTGCAAATGATTTTCATGTGCTGACACATCAGATGATTCCGCCGAATGATGGAGGGGTTGCACTGGGTCAGGCATTTTATGGAATGAATCATGAGGGTGTAGAGGAAGCTCCGATTTTATAGAGTTAAAAAAGAAAGGAATAAGAAAAATGTGTGTAGGATTATCAGCTAAAGTGGTTCGCATCAGTGACGGAACTGCAGTGGTAGACGCAGGTGGTGCGAAAAGGGAAGTGTCTTCAGAGTTATTAGAAGATCTGGAGCCGGGCGATTACGTGATGGTGCACGCCGGAGTCGCAATTGCAAAGATCACAGAAGAAGATGACGAAGAGACCGATCAGCTTATGGAAGAACTGCTATAGAGCAGTGAACAGTGGGGTGAAAAGAATAAATGATGATGCAGGATATAACAAAAAATCGAACATCTGAAAGAAATGAGAAACAAAGAAAAACAGCGAGGGAAATCATCGAGCAGTATGATGGCCCCCCGGTTCGCATTATGGAAGTGTGCGGAACACATACACATGAGATCTTTCGCCTTGGAATCCGCAAATTACTTCCAAAGCAGGTGGAACTGATCTCAGGACCTGGATGTCCGGTCTGTGTGACACCGGTTGGGTTTATTGATGAGGCAGTGTGGCTTGCACTTCAAGCAGGTGTGACAGTCTGTACTTTTGGCGATCTTGTCCGTGTACCGGGAACAAAGATGAGTCTTGCGGGAGCGAGAGAAAAGGGCGCAAAGATCCAGATTGTTTATTCACCGGCAGATGCAGAAAAATATGCGAGGTTACATCCGGAGGAACAAGTCGTGTTCCTGTCCGTTGGTTTTGAGACAACAACACCTTCTTCTTGCTTATCAGTAAAGAAAGCGAAAGAAGAACAACTAGAGAATTATTCTATCCTGACGGCAAATAAGACGATGCCGGGAGCTTATGAAGCATTAAAAGGAAGTGCAGATGTGTTTCTTTATCCGGGACATGTAAATGCAATTACCGGAACGGCATTGTGTGAATCTCTGACAAAGGAGGGAGTCAGTGGAGTTGTAGCAGGATTTACTGCGAAAGAACTGCTGACAGCATTGGCTGTTTCATTGAAACGCTACCAGGAAGGAAAACCATTTTTTGTAAACTGCTATCCAAGAGTAGTAACAGCAGAAGGAAGCAAAGAGGCACAGCGTCTTGTAGATGAACTGATGGAATCCTGCGACAGTGAATGGCGTGGTCTTGGAGTGATTCCAGATTCCGGAATGAAGCTTCGTAAAGAGTGGGAAATGTTTGATGCAAGAGTGAAATATCAGATTCCGGAAATGGAAGGAAGAGCAAATCCGGCTTGTCGTTGCGGAGATGTTTTACAGGGAAAATGTAAGCCATCAGATTGCAAAGTATTTGGAAAAGTCTGTACACCGCAGCATCCGGTAGGAGCATGCATGGTTTCAAATGAAGGTGCGTGTTCCGCTTATTTCATGTACGGAGTATAGAAGAAAATAGAAATGGTTACTGTGAACAGTGACGGAAAAAGAGGAAATAATATGAGCGAAAAAATAGAAAGCCAGACAGTTACAATGGCACACGGAGCAGGCGGAAAACAGACTTCAGAACTGATCGACAAAGTATTTGCAGCACATTTTGCAAATCCGGATCTGACAGCAGATGATGCAGCCGTATTAAATCCGCCGGTTGGGAAAATGGCAGTGTCAACAGATGGATTTATCGTATCTCCGGCATTTTTCCCGGGAGGAAATATTGGAAAACTGTCTATCTGCGGAACAGTAAATGACCTGGCCTGTATGGGGGCAAAACCATTATATCTGACTTGTGCATTTGTGATTGAAGAAGGATTCCCAATGGAGAAACTGGAGCAGATTGCGGAGGCAATGGCTAAAACAGCGAAAGAAGCAGGTGTTCGCATCGTATCAGGAGACACCAAGGTCGCCGGAAAAGGACAGGTAGACGGAGTCTTTATCACAACAACCGGAATGGGACAAATTGAAGATGGCGTACAGGTTGGCGGAGAACTTGCGAAGCCAGGAGATGCAGTTATCGTAACCGGAGATATCGGCCGACATGGATGCACGATCCTTCTTGCGAGAGAAGATTTCGGAATCGAGGCAGATGTGAAGAGTGATTGCGCCCCACTTTGGAAGACGGTGGAGGCTGTTATGGACACGACACATGAACTTCATGTGATCCGTGATGCGACAAGAGGCGGTGTCGGAACTGTATTATACGAGATTGCAGGACAGAGCCAGATTGGAGTACAGATTGATGCAGCAAAAATCCCGGTAGCTACCGAGGTGCAGGGAGTCTGTGGAATGCTTGGACTTGAACCACTTTATCTTGCCTGCGAAGGAACAATGGTGATCATTGCTCCGGCAGAACAGGCAGAAAAGATTGTAGAGACACTTCACCAGTGTCCATACTCTCAAAATGCAGCGATCATCGGAACAATCACAGAAGAAAACCCAGGCAAAGTTATCCGTATGACAGAAATCGGAACCCAGTCCCTCCTCCCACAGCCAGGTGGAGAACTACTTCCACGTATATGTTAAACCAGTTCCGAAATACGGAGAAAGTTGTCTCTTCATGCGCTGCAAGCTAGCTTGCATAAGCAAGAAGAGACAACTTTCTCCATATGGCGAACGCCATACAGCGAAATGAAGCGTGAGCGGAATTGAGCTGTAGCATGAGGAACGGAAGAGAGCGATACAGCGAAATGGAGCGCAAGCGGAATTGAGCTGTGGCATGAGGAACGGAAGAGAGCAATATAACAAAATGCGGAAAGGAGTCAAAATGGATACAAGAGTAGCAGTAATCTCCATAATTGTGGAAAATCCGGAAGCGATCGTTACACTGAATGATCTTCTTCATGAAGCCGGAAATTATATTATCGGGCGTATGGGGATTCCATACAGGGAAAAGGGAATTAATATCATCAGTATTGCAATTGATGCACCGCAGGATATGATCAGCAGCCTTTCCGGAAAGATCGGAAGACTCAAAGGTGTGTCAGCGAAGACTGCCTATTCAAACATCATTACAAAAGCGGAGGCACAGAATGATTAAAATTGCAGTATATGGAAAAGGTGGAATCGGAAAGTCGACGACAGTCTCCAATGTGGCAGCAGCACTGGCTGAGCAGGGATTAAAGGTTCTTCAGATTGGATGTGACCCAAAGGCAGATTCAACGATTCTGCTCCGACATGGAGAAGAAGTTCCAACCGTACTTCATATGTATCAGGAAAAGAAACAGAACCTGAAACTGGAAGATATTGTGAAAATTGGATACAAAGGAATTGTCTGTGTAGAAGCAGGAGGCCCGACACCGGGACTTGGGTGCGCAGGACGCGGAATCATAACTGCATTGGAAAAACTCAAAGAGACAGGTGCTTATGAGAAATACCAGCCGGATGTAGTGCTTTATGATGTGCTCGGAGACGTTGTCTGTGGTGGATTTTCTATGCCGATGCGAAATGGGTATGCAGACAAGATCTTTATTGTTACATCTGGAGAAAATATGGCGATTCATGCAGGTGCGAATATTGCTATGGCGGTAGAAAACTTTAAGAATCGCGGATATGCCACACTGGGAGGGCTGATTCTGAATCGAAGAAATGTCCCGCGTGAGGAGGAGAAAGTAGAAGAACTGGCGGAAGATTTTCATACAAGTATCGTAGGAACTTTGACAAGAAGTGATCTTGTTCAGCAGGCAGAAGAACAGAAAAAGACCGTTCTTGAAGCATTTCCGGAAAGTGAAATGGCAGAAGAATATCGTATACTTGCCAAAGCGATCCTGATGAAAGTGAGAGAAAAACAAGAGGTGTCAAATGCTTAGAAAAGTTGGAGAATCAGCCTGGCCGATCAGTGAGAAAGATGCGGTTGTCAGCATAAAAGACGCATCCTATCCAATTCCGTTCCCACAAGGGCTGGAATTTAATTCACCGGCACATGGCTGTTGGAATATCGTTCATACTGGAATGCTGATTCCGGAAGCACATCAGATTTATGTCTGTGCGGACAACTGTATGCGGGGCGTTGTGCTTACTGCAGCAGAGATGTGTGAAGAAGACAGATTTTCCTTTGTAATCGTAGAGGAACAGAATCTGTTAAGCGGAAATCTGGAAGATGTGACGATTGAAGGAACGGCAGATATTTTAAGAAAACTAAAAGAACGCGAGGAAAAGACGGGACAGAAAATGCCGAAGGCAGTTCTTCTGTTTACAGTATGCCTTCATCATTTTCTCGGATGCGATCTAGAGCGGATTTACAGGGAACTGGAGCAACGATTTCCAGAAATCAGATTTTTGAGATGCTATATGGATCCAATTATGCAAAAACATGGACCAACACCGGATCAAAAGCTTCGAAAAGCAATGTATGAACCACTGAATCCCGATCGGAATAAAATGGATACAAAACAGATTTCCATATTGGGGAGTGACTTTGCGTTAGATCTAAGCTGTGATTTAAAGGAATTGCTAGCTATAGCAGGATATAAAGTCAGAGAATTGCAAGATTGCAGCACATGGGAAGAGTATGAAGAATTGGGAAATGCGGGAACATTTCTCTGTTGTTATCCATCTGGAAAGTACGGGATTGAAACACTGGCAGAAAGATTAAGAAGAGCATTTCTTTATCTGCCACTTAGTTTTGATTATGAAGAAATCAGAAGCGAAGAAGAGACTCTGTGGAATTCTTTGGGAGTGGAAAGAAAGCAGATTCTAAGTGAATGGATGGAAAAGAAAATCGCACTTTGCGAAGAAGCGTTAAATCATGCAAAACAAATTATTGGAAATGCTCCAATTACGATTGATTATACTTTCCATCCGCGTCCACTTGGACTGGCCAGGCTTTTGCTGATACATGGATTTAACGTAAAGACTGTTTTTCTGGACAGTATAAGTTCGGAAGAAAAAGAAGTATTTGAATGGCTGAAAGTAAATGCACCAAAACTGGAACTTCGTGCGACAGTTCATGCAAAGATGCGTGTACTGCATGAAGCGTATCCTTCGGAAAAGACACTTGCAATCGGTCAGAAAGCAGCGTGGTCTACAGGAAGTCATTACTTTGTAAATCTGGTTCAGGGAGCCAGCCTGCAAGGATTTGACGGAATCCGAAGGACAGCGGAACTTATGGAAGAAGCATTTTTGAATGAAAAAGATCCGAAAACAATGATCGTAAGAAAAGGATGGGGGTGCACAAGCTACATATGAGACAATCATATCGAATCATACCGATTTATACTTCAGATGTATCAGGTGTCTGTTCTGCGCTTTATGAGTTGGGAGGCATGGTCGTGATGCACGATCCATCCGGCTGCAATTCTACCTATAATACACATGATGAAATTCGCTGGTACGATCAGGATAGCCTGATTTTTATTTCAGGTCTGACAGAGATTGATGCGGTCATGGGAAATGACGAAAAATTTTTATCAGATATCAAAGAAGCAGCACGTGAATTTCATCCGAAATTTATCGCACTTGTCAGTTCACCGATTCCATTTATGAATGGAACCGATTTTCCGGCACTGGCGAAAGTGCTGGAAATTGAAACAGGAATACCATCCTTTGCAGTGCCGACAAATGGAATGCATGATTATGTATATGGAGCAGGAATCGCATTCGAAGAAATTGCAAAAAGATTTGTTACAGAAAAGGAAGCAAGAGGAAACTATGCAAAACGGACAGTAAACCTGCTTGGAGCAACACCACTAGATTTTGGTCCATTTCCCAGAGTAGAAGAATTAAAAAATAATCTGGAGAAATGTGGATGGGAGATCCTTTCAACCTGGGCGATGGGAGACAGTTTGGAAGATCTTGTAAAAGCAGGAAATGCAGAGATCAACCTTGTCATGTCATCAGTTGGGCTGCGGGCAGCAAAAGCGTTAAAAGAAAAGTTTGGAACCCCTTATGTGATCGGAACCCCTTATAAAGAATATGCAGAGAGAATCAGTGAAGCTTTGGAAAAACGCATCCGGCTTCCTGCTTTAGAAGATCGGGGAAAAGAAAATTTACAGGGAACCGGAAATTCTGAAAAAATAATTACGTTGATCGGTGAGCCGGTTACAACAACATCTCTTGCAGCTTTAATTGAAAAAGAATATCACTATAAAACAAAGGTTCTTTGTCCATTAGAGGAAACGGATGGACTGATTGGAAGTCAGGATTTAAAAGTGTCTGGTGAAGAAGAGATGGAAAACGCCCTGAAAAACGCTCAGATCGTAGTAGCTGATCCATTGTATCACCCAATCTGCCCGGTTGAGTGCGAGTTTTATGAGAGAGCGCACATAGCATTTTCAGGGAGAATGTTTCTGAAAAATGAATAAATAGTGAATGGCCTGGATTTTTGAATTGTTGTTTTGATTCCTATGGATCCAGGTCGATTTTTATCATTGACAGCAGCAGTTTATTTTGCTATAGTTAATCCACATCAAAATCTCAGACATATATTTCTATATTTCATTTGTCTGAACATGTTATCGAAGAGATAATAATATCTCATTTTCAAGGCTATATCAGCATGAGATTCCATTTTTGATGATTTAAAAACAAAAGAATAAAAATCAGGGAGGAACTGTCTATGGGAAAAGCAGATGTTAATGTCAATATCTGGCTAAGTGAAAAAAATCGATTCGCAAATTTATTTAATGGTGTGATTTATGGTGGAGAGAATGTGATATTGCCTGAAGATTTAGAAGAGGTAAATCCAGTCTCATCTGTTAATGTGAAAAACAGAGTAGGAAAAACGAAAAGTATGAAGAAATACCGGGACATTATTATGCGATGGAAGAACCAGGCGACGCTTGTACTTCTTGCGAATGAAGCGCAAGATAAGATTCATTATGCTATGCCGCATAAAGTGATGCTTTATGACGGAATGGATTATGAAACACAGATTCGAAATAACTGGGAACGTTTTACAGAAGGCCAAAGGCAGGCTAAAAAAACAGGACAGACGTTAGAACATCTTACAGCTGGAGAATACTTATCTCGTTTTCGAAGAACAGACCGATTAACGCCGATTATTTCGCTCGTATTTTATTATGGATCAGAGCCGTGGGACGGGCCGGTGGACTTATATGACATGTTTCGATTAGAAGGAACGGAAAAAGAAAAAGCAATTCTTGAAAAATATCTTCCAAATTATCGGATTAATCTGGTAGATGCAGAACGCTTAGAGGAAACAGAGAGGTTCTCTGAGGATTTACAAGTGATATTAACTATGCTAAAATATAGAAAAGATAAGGATGGATTAAGAAACTATGTTAATGAAAATAAGCAATTCTTTCAAAAGGTTGACCATGAGACAAGTCAGGCGATGAAGGCATTTTTAAACATGAAACATATACCAGGTGAAACCGAGAATAAGGAGGAGGCAATCAATATGTGTGAAGCAATTCAGGAAATGTATGACGATGGCGTAAGAGATGGAATGCAGCAAGGAATCCAGCAGGGAAGGGATGATCTGTTAAAGGAAAAAGTAAAGAGAAAGCTGCAGAAGCAAAAATCACTTGAGCAGATCGCGGATGAATTAGAAGAAGATGTCAGGGTGATTCGGAAGATAATAAAAGAAGTACAGTGATACAGCATTTGCAGATTCTTGTTACCGGACCGACAGGAAGTTTTGAATTATGAAAAAGGCGGGATGACAGATTGATACTGTCACCCCGTCTTTTTCAGATACCACTTTTCTATCAGACCGATTATCGTATACAACAGTACTGCAATGATACATAGAATGCAGATACTCATCAGAAGCCAGTCAAGCTTAAATACCTGGCTGGAATAGATGATCAGGTATCCAAGTCCGCTTCTTGCGGCTAGAAATTCACCTATGATAACTCCGACAAGACAAAGTCCAATATTGACTTTCATATTACTGATGATTGCCGGAATGGAACCAGGAAGAACCACCTTGGTCAGCGCATGCCTGCGTTTTCCATGTAGTGTGTAGATC